>Ga0193952_1000001_pt1 | contig 268011 bp, 243 predicted proteins | sample BB_3_MG_FD_140368 | JGI IMG/M metagenome (GOLD analysis project Ga0193952, IMG submission 140368) | Microbial mat bacterial communities from the Broadkill River, Lewes, Delaware, United States - BB_3_MG | ecosystem: Environmental > Aquatic > Freshwater > River > Microbial mats | place: USA... | reverse complement strand
TTACCGGCCGGTAAAGATTGATGATGAAGCCGCATTGTTGTCGAATCTGAAAACTCAGTTGGAAAAGCACAATAAGACGACTTTTTCAGAGAATGAGTTTGCCAAGATTGTGAACCACCTGAATAAAGGCAGTGTGTTTGAGCGTGCGGAGACGTTGCGCGATAAGTTCAATCTGCAACGGGATGATGAAACCACCTTTTACATTGAGTTCATTGACCAAATCGAGTGGTGTCAAAACCAATACCAAGTGACCCATCAAGTTACGATGGAAGGAAGCTACAAAAACCGCTATGACGTGACAATTTTGATTAATGGTTTGCCGTTGGTTCAAATTGAGTTAAAACGCCGTGGTTTGGAGCTTAAAGAAGCCTTTAATCAAACCAATCGCTATCAGCGCCATTCTTACGGTGCAGGTTCGGGGCTATTCCAATACATTCAGTTGTTTGTCATCAGTAACGGTGTGAACACTAAGTATTACGCCAATAACCGCAAACAGTCGTTTAAACAGACGTTCTTCTGGTCGGACAGAGAGAATAATCAAATTACTCAGCTTGAGCAGTTCACCAAGACCTTTTTAGAGAAGTGTCACCTCTCGAAGATGATTACCAAATATATTGTCTTAAATCAGACCGATAAGATTCTAATGGTGCTTAGACCCTATCAATATTACGCGGTAGAGTCGATTATCGACAAGGTCATGAATTCGGTACATAACGGTTATATTTGGCACACCACGGGTTCGGGGAAAACACTGACCTCTTTCAAAGCCGCGCAAATTCTCACCAACTTACCCAAAGTCGATAAGGTCGTGTTCTGCGTGGATCGTAAAGACCTCGATTATCAGACTTCTAAAGAGTTTAATGCGTTTAGTGAAGGCAGTGTCGATAGTACCGACAACACCCAAAAACTGGTGAAACAGTTAGGCGATGACACCAAGTTGATTGTCACCACACTGCAAAAGCTGAATACCGCGATTATGAAAGAGCGTTATCAGTCGGCGATGGAACCACTGAAAGACAAGCACATCATCTTTATTTTTGATGAATGTCACCGCAGCCAGTTTGGAGACACCCACAAGCGCATTACCGAGTATTTCAACCGCTATCAAATGTTTGGCTTTACGGGTACACCGATCTTTGCCGAAAACGTCTCTGGTAATCAGCACGGTAAACGCACCACCAAAGACCTGTTTGGTGAGTGTCTGCACAAATATGTGATTACCGATGCGATTCGTGACGAGAATGTTTTGAAGTTTGCGGTTGAGTATATCCAGACTTTTAAACAGCAAGAGCAAATTAAAGACCTTGAAGTGGAAGCGATTAACACCAAAGAAGTGTTAGAAGCTCCACAGCGCCTTGAAGCGATTGTTGATTACATCATTGCTAACCATGACCGGAAAACTCACGCCAAAGAGTTTACCGCTATGTTTTGCGTGAGTTCGGTGGAAGTGCTGACGGCTTACTACGATTTGTTTAAGCAGAAAAAAGACAATGGCGATCATAATCTAAAAGTCGCCACCATTTTTAGCTATGCCGCGAATGAAGAAGACAAAGATGCGAATGATCTGATTGCTGAAGAAACCACCGATATGACCGGCAAAAAGGTCAATCAGCATAGCCGTGATAAGTTGGAATCTTACATTGGTGATTACAATGCAATGTTTGGCACCAAATACACCACCAAAGACAGCCAATCTTTCTACAACTACTACAATGAACTGGCCAGACGAGTGCGCGAGCGCGAAGTCGATATTCTGCTGGTGGTGAATATGTTCCTGACAGGGTTTGATTCCAAGCCGTTGAACACGCTCTATGTTGATAAGAACCTCAAATATCACGGACTGATTCAAGCCTTCTCTCGTACTAACCGAACCATGGGCGAGAAGAAGTCACAAGGTAATATTGTCAGTTTCCGTAATTTGAAACAAGCCACCGATGATGCGATCAGTCTGTTCTCGAATAAAAACGCCAAAGACACTATTCTCCTTGAGCCCTACGAGGTGTATGTTCAGCGCTTTAATGAAGCCCTAGAAAAACTTAAAGCCATTGCGCCAACCGTTGATAGCGTGAATCAGCTTCAGGGCGAAGAGGAAGAGTTTGCCTTCATTAAGGCTTATCGTGAATTGATGCGAACTTTTAATGTGCTCAACACCTTTACCGATTTTGAGTTTGCCGATCTGAATATCGAAGAACAAGAATATGTGGATTACAGCAGTAAATACCAAGACTTACATGACAAAGTACGCAGTAATCAAGCCACAGAAAAAGTCTCGATTTTGAACGACGTGGATTTTGAACTGGAACTGATTCACCGTGATGAAATCAATGTCGCCTACATTCTTAAACTGCTTGGGCAGCTCAAAGACACGGAAACCGAAGAAGACCACAAGGCTAAAAAAGAAAGCATCTTTAATACGATTTCAAACGACCCGAAACTGCGCTCCAAGAAACAGCTTATCGAGAAATTTATTGAAGAGCATCTGCCTAAAGTGCAATCAGGGAATGACGTAGAAGCCGAGTTTAAAAAGTTCTGGGATGCACAAGGCAAAGCCGAAATTGAAAAGATTTGCAGTGAAGAAAACTTGGATGCCGATAAAGTCACCAAGATGATCTCCAGCTATCTGTTTACCGAACGCCTGCCATTCCGTGACGATGTGGTGAATGCAATGAATGAAAAACCGAAATTGCTCAAACGTAAAGCCGTTTCACAACGAGTTTTAGACAAGGTGCTTGGCTATATCAAGACCTTTATTGATGGTGCGCCGGAGTAATATCCTGCCCACCATTTCTAGCTGGATCAGCTAATTCAGCTAATTACTTTCAAAACTCTTATATTGAATGCTATTAATAAACCAAACGCCCTTTCCTTCTGGGGTTTGTACGGTAATTTCATCATCCACTTCATGGCCAATCAAGGCTCTCGCCATTGGGGAACGCACAGAAATATAACCTTTGGCAGGGTCAAATTCATCGCCACCCACAATGCGAAGTTGCTTGGTTTCACCGGCTTCATTTTCTATTTCCACCCAAGCACCAAAAAAGACCTTACCTTCTTGTTGTGGCGAATAATGCACCACCTGCAACTGCTCCAACCGCTTGCGCAAAAATCGTAAACGACGGTCGATTTCTCGTAAGCGCCGTTTCCCCTCTTTGTATTCCGCATTTTCACTGCGATCACCGTGGGCGGCGGCTTCTGTTACCGCTTGAGTGGTTTCTCTTCGCTCCACTCGCCATAAATAATCAAGCTCTTTTTCCATTGCTTGACGACCTTCAGGTGTAATCAAATTATTCGGATTTGCCAAGACTAATCACTCCAAGTCCGCAGGAATTAAACGATCAACAACCGGAAACCAACTCGACTCTTCAACTTTCCGCAGCAGCGTATTAAATTCTTTTTTTAAATCTCTATCCCAATCTTCTTTCAAAGCCTGTTTACAGCCCTTTTTCTGAGCAAGTAAACGAATCATTTCCCGTGATTTATCAGCTTTATAATCTCGAATTTCTCTAGCGAAAAAGCCCTCAATGTAATTATTGGCACTCAAGCTATATTTATTAATAAACAAACGATTCACTTGTTTAAAATTTCGCTGAATACTCAAACCTCGACATTTTTGATTCAACCAATCCAATTCCAATGCAACATTCACCAATCGACTATGCAAGGCTTCATCTTCAAGTTTTTGGTAGTCATCGGCAGATTGAACCGTAAAAGGCAAACACAAAACAACCAGAAAAACCCACGCAAACACAATGCGATGATTCAATGATTTTTCTTGCTGAGAAAACATCAACCGGCCGGTAAATGTTTTAGAAAGGTTTATTCGTTTCATACTCTATCCTTTTGCACGATAAAGGTTATTTATTTTGTCGTGCCTTCATCCTGAAGTGACTGTTGAGATTTGTTTCGCCAAAAACTGGCAAACAAGGCCCCGGCAAGGTTATGCCAAATGCTAAATAGTGCTGCGGGTAACGCTGAAAGCGCCGAAAAGTAACTCATTGCCATAGCAACACTTAGTCCAGAATTTTGCATCGACACTTCTATCGCAACCGTTCGTGCGGTCACAGAATCATAGCCCAACCAACGAGTTAATTGATAGCCAGCAAAAAGTCCCGTCAGATTATGCAGAACCACCGCTGCCAAAAGCGCAACTGAGACCAAATGTAATTGCTCATTATTTAATGCGACGACAATTGCAATGATTAGCACAATCGAAAATGAGGCAAATTGCGTTAAAAAATTCTGTAGTTGTTCAATGGATTTACTTAAAAAATGATTCAAAACCAAGCCAATCAAAATAGGCAGTAATACAATTTTGACCAATGATGCCAGCATTTCTGTGGTCGGCACATGAATACTCTGCCCTAAATAAAGTTCGGTTAACAACGGCATTAAAACAATGGCAAATAGGGTTGAAACCAATGTCATCGAGACGGAAAGCGCTAAATTGCCCTTGGCTAAATACGTCATCACATTCGAGGCTGTTCCGCCAGCCGTCACTCCAACCAACATCATGCCAACGGTCAGCTCCAGAGACAGTTGCAACAGTCTTGAAATGACAAATGCCGCCAACGGCATGAGAATGAATTGCAAACTCACCCCAATAATCACCACTTTTCGAATTCCCCAAACTTGCTGAAAGTCTCTCACATTTAAAGTCATTCCCATGGCAAGCATAACGACCATTAACAAAGGAACAATAATGCCCTGCATGTTTACAAAAGGAGCTGGATAATACCAAGCCAACAAACTTGCCAGTAACGCCCAAAGAGGAAAAAGTAGTGTCATTTTTTGCATAAGTTTTAAAGTTCCTGTCAACAGAATACCACCCTTCAAATCGTTAGAATGGCGTGCCATTGTCAATTTTTACTAGGGTCTGTTGACATTTCAGACTTGACTCTGTTGCTGCTTAAAAATGCAGCAATCGCGACGCTCAGAGCGCAGTTTGGTTATTCCAAATAAGCGATGGGCAACAAAGAGTACTACATTTTTAAGCGCAACCCGTAGGGCTCAAGCCATTTTTGCCCCAGCAGTGTTAGAAATTCGCTCAAATAGAATAACTATTACACGCTCTTTCTGCCTTGCTGGAACGAAAATGCTTTGAGCAGAGCCTAATTATGAATTGTCAACAGACCCTGCGTCTCAACTGCATGAAATCAATAGGACGGAGTCGTTAAGCAGTTAAAGCATACCAAATCCGCAACAAACTCGACTCTTAATTTCGTTAGAATACGCAGTAAAAACGTCATTCTCTCTGAATGAGAAATAGCTTTTTTATCTTAAAATTCAAATAGTTGGTGATTAATGTCAAATCTACTGTTATTCAATAAACCTTTTAATGTCCTTTGCCAATTTACCGACGATCCTGAATTTAAAGACCAGAGGCAGACGCTTGCAGATTTTATTGATTTACCAGAGTTTTATGCTGCCGGCCGATTGGATCGCGATTCTGAAGGTTTATTGTTGCTGACCAATGACGGTAAATTACAACAAAAAATCAGTGATCCCAACTTTAAACTACCAAAGACCTATTTAGTTCAAGTTGAAGGCGAAATTGATTCAAAAGCTTTGCAAAAGCTCACTCAAGGAGTTCAACTCAAAGACGGTCTGACACGTCCTGCCAAAGCAAAAACCGTCAATGAACCCAAATGGCTATGGCCGAGGAATCCTCCCGTTCGCGAGCGCAAAAATATTCCAACGTCTTGGTTAGAGCTAACAATTTCCGAAGGAAAGAACCGACAAGTTCGAAGAATGACAGCCGCAGTCGGCTTCCCAACTTTACGATTAATTCGTATTCAAATCGGTGATTGGAAGCTTGGAAAACTCCCACAAGGTGAAAGTCTTTTACTTGAGGTTAATCTAGAAAATTTACCGGCCGGTCAAATTTCCAAAACTCCAAAAAAAGGCGCTAAAACACGTAATCCACCCACAAAGAAACGCCCAAAAAATAACTGGCCAGTCAAATCTGGAAAATCACGGCAAATGCCAAAAAAACAATAAAACTGATAAAATACGCAACATTCAATTTTTTGCGAACAAACGGAATTTCATGTCAAACGTCACTGAATTATTACAAACGCTTTTCCCTAGCGTCACAGCCGAAACTCGTGCTCAAAACTCGACAACGAAAGTTATCGTTGGACTCTCAGGCGGAGTTGACTCTTCAGTCGCTGCCTTGGTCTTAAAACACCAAGGTTACGAAGTTGAAGGACTGTTTATGAAAAACTGGGAAGGCGATGACACTGAAGACTACTGCCCCGCTGCCGAAGACCTTAAAGATGTCATGGCGGTTGCAGAAGTTCTCGACATTCCAGTTCATATCGAAAATTTTTCCGGTGATTACTGGGATCGGGTCTTTGAGCACTTTCTGGCTGAATACGGCGCTGGACGCACGCCAAACCCAGATATCTTATGCAATAAAGAAGTTAAATTTAAAGCGTTTCTACAGCATGCTCTTGAATTAGGGGCTGACTTCATTGCCACCGGCCATTATGCTCGCATTGCACGTAATGAGAATAACGAATGCTTTCTGCTCAAAGGTTTAGATAACAACAAAGATCAGACTTATTTCCTATACACTCTCCAACAACATCAATTGCAAAAATCGATGTTCCCGGTGGGAGAACTGGAAAAACCTGTTGTGCGACAACTCGCAGAAATGGCTGAGCTGATTACGCACGATAAAAAAGACAGCACGGGTATTTGCTTTATTGGTGAGCGTAAATTCAAAGATTTCTTGCAAAGATTCCTACCGGCCAAACCCGGTGAGATTGTGGATGATCAAGGAAATGTCATTGGAAAACATGATGGCCTCATGTATCACACACTGGGTCAGCGTAAAGGTCTTGGCATCGGTGGAGGTCACGGCACAGGCAATGAACCTTGGTATGCAGCAGACAAAGATCTTGAAAACAACCAATTAATCGCGGTACAAGGCAAGCAACACCCTTTATTACAGCACCAGTTTTTAATTGCTGATACTCTTGACTGGGTTTCCGGCGAAATGCCAACATTAAACACATCACTTAAAGCGAAAATTCGTTATCGTCAAGCAGAAGAGTTGTGCCAAATCGTGCAACAAAAAGACGGAAAAATTATTGTGAAATTTAATGATAATCAAACCGCAATTGCCCCTGGACAATCGGTCGTATTTTATGACGGTGAAAAATGTCTTGGCGGTGGTGTCATCACCCAACGCCTTCACCAAATGCCTGAAAACTTCTAAAAGAGACGTTTTGAACTATGACTGACTATACACAAAACGATAAAACCCTAGCTTTAGCTGGTATTTATCAAGCCGCTCAAATGGTTTATGAACTTGCAACAACCGGCAAAACAGATGAACAAGCCTTTAAAGCTTCACTGCACAGCCTGTTTGTAGAAAATCCAAGCAGCACACTCGAAGTTTATGGTGATTCAGTCAATGACATTCAGCTTGGAATTCACACACTGACGGCGCAAATGAAATCGGACCAAGCAAAGCAAACTCGCAATATTGAAATCACTCGATATGTTTTAAGCTTAATGATTTTGCAGAAAAAACTAAAACAGACCGACGGATTACAAAAAATCTCTAATGTGCTTGAAACAGCCAAAGCGCAACAAGAACACTTTGGGGATTTACATGAAAATGTCATCGCAACCGTTGCTCGTGCCTACAGTGAGAATGTCAGCACACTTCACCCAAGAATTATGGTTAACGGTCATCATGGACATTTAAATAACCAACGCATTGCCAATAAGATTCGTGCCCTTCTTCTAGCGGGATTACGTTCCGCTGTTTTGTGGTATCAAGTTGGCGGTTCACGTTGGGGTTTAATTTGGTCTCGCAAAAAATATTTACAAAGTGCTCAGGCTTTTTATCGTCCGAATTACAACTATTTACAAAACCGGTTGCAAGAGGACCAAACTAAGCAAGAGAGTCAATCGAATGTGGGTGGTTGGTATAAAGGTGAAGGTGAAACCTCTCAGCCAGAAAATACTAAAGAAATAGAGAACAAACCGGATTCTGAATCCGAAAACTCAAGCTATCAATCGATTTTTAAAGATGCCGACAAGACGGCTGAAGTCGACAAAAAACCAGAAACTTCAAAATCACCTACAAATGATTCGAATGTTATTCCATTAGAAAGTGGTTCCACCAAAGATAAAAATAAGGATAAGGATGAAAAAAATGACCATTGAAATCATTCATGCTGATAATCCAAAACAACCGGAGCAACTCAAACAACTTGGTGTTTTAGATTGGTCCATTTGGGAAAAAGAAGCCTCAGAATTTCCGTGGCATTACGATCAAAAAGAAGTCTGTTATTTATTAGAAGGCCAAGTAACCGTCACCCCTGAAAATGGTGATCCAGTGACATTTGGCAAAGGTGATTTAGTAACTTTCCCGGCCGGTATGAACTGCCATTGGCATATTCATAAAGACGTAAAAAAACACTATCAATTTTTTTGAACATTCACTCTTTCAATAAAGCTTGAATTGGGACTTCTTAACAATTCAAGTTATCAAAAGTCACCTGACTTAGTCTACAAGTATTTGACGTTACCTTCAGTTGCGCACAACACCACCAAACCTGTATATTCTATTTTGGCACAAGCCATGCTTTTCACCTCAAAATAGAATAATTTTTGAGGGGTGTAGTGGTGTTATTAGATTACAAAAAACCAAGTATTTTACGAAATATGCTCTTAACATTTGTTGGAGCAGGACTTGCGATGGGAGTGGTTTTCCCAGTTTTTGCAAGTATTTTCGTAACTTATAAACCCGGCATGCTTTTATGGTTTGTCATTGCATGTATTCTTGCGGGTATTTCTATTGGCTTCTTTAACTATTGGCTACTCAAAAAAATGTTACTAACCCGTCTCATGAGAATTGGTGAAGTTGCAAATGCCATCAGTAAAAACGATATCTCGCATACCTGCACAATGGAAAGTCATGACTTTATTGGGGAAATGGCACAAAGCTTTAACCGAATGGGGGAGAACCTTCGGTTTATGGTCAATCGTATTGCCCACATGACTGAAGAGCTTAAAACCGCCTCCTCAGGGATGCTCGATGTTTCACAGAATACCCACCAAAGTGTTACCACCCAAAAATCACGCACTGAAAAAATTACTGAATCAATTAACACCATGAATGCCAATGCTATTGCTATGTCAGAAAGTACCCTATCGGCAAGCAATGCCGCAAAAGAGGCAGAAAATGCCACGGCTAATGGAACCGAAATTGTTCAGTCGACAATTCATACCATTCATTCGCTTGCTGAAGAAGTTGAAAAAACCGCTGGTGTCATCCAAAACCTCAAACAAGATACTCAAAACATTTCAACAGTACTTTCAGTCATTAAAGATATTTCCGAACAGACAAATTTATTGGCATTGAATGCAGCAATTGAAGCGGCACGGGCCGGAGAACATGGACGAGGGTTTGCTGTCGTTGCAGATGAAGTTCGCGGACTTGCCGCCAAAACGCAGGAGTCCGCGATTCAAATCGAATCGATGGTGAGTCAATTTCAATCGGTTGCAGGTAAAGCCGTAAAAGTGATGAAAAATGGGCAAGATAAAGCCTACGAAGGTGTTGATCATGCAAACCAAGCAGGCGAAGCATTGTTGTCTATTGCTCAAGCCGTGAAAACCATCACCGAGATGAATCTTCAAATTGAGCAAGCTGCACAATCTCAAAAATCCCATAATGAAGTTGTCCTACATAATATGCAAGATATTCATGAGGTTGGAGGAAATGTGACCCAAGGGGCTGATCACACGGCTCATGCCTGTCAAAATGTCAGTGCTCATGCAGAAGAGCTGCACAAATTAATCAGCCAATTTAAAACACACTAAAAGTCACCAACTTATAGCCCATTCACGTTCTTATCTCTTAAAATAAAAAAGGCCTTAAAGTTTAAAACTTTAAGGCCTTTTTGCAGATTAGATTTCAGATTATTTAATCGTTAAATAATTATCCAGTTTACGAATTTCAGCATTCGCTTTCATCATCTGCAAACGCGCATTTAATTCTGAGTTAGCATTAAGCTCATTGAACGCTTCCATTAATGGCGCTTTTGCCTCTTCAGCCATTTCATTACTCTTCACACCAGTGACTTGTAACAAGGTTGTATCGCCTGTTGAAAGCTGAAATAACTTCCACTCTGCCTGACCATCAACCGGTTTCTTCACGCTGAAGAAGGCTTGAACCATTTGAGGTAATAACTGCTGAGAATTGCGATCAATCCATCCTACTTGGTGCCACTCAATACCATCTTGCGCAACGGACTCTGGCAACTCACCTTCTTGGAGTTTAACCAAAATCGATTCCGCCAAAGCTTTAGCTTCATTCACTGCTTTTTCACGTGTCAGGTCAGCTTTAATATCTTCTGAAACTTCCGACAATGCTTGTTGACGTTCTGGTTGATACTCATTTAAACGAATTGCAACAGAATCTTTTGGACTCATTTCAATCGCTTCACTATTCAGACCATCTTTGAGAACTAAATCTGAGAATGCCGCTTTAATAACTTTGCCATTCGACGTGACTTTATCTGATGAACCTAAACCACCTTCTCTTCCAAAGAATTCAGTCGTTGAAACTTTTAGACCTAAGGCCTCAGCCACTGGAGCCAACGAGTCACCTTGTTCATATACCAAAGTATTCATCTGCTCTAACAGTTCAAAATACTCTTTTTCAGCTTCTTGATTTTGGAACTGGGTTATGACATCAGCCTTAACCTCAGCTAACGGCTTAACACTAAGTGGGATAATTTTTTCAAGCTTGATTAGGTGAAGACCAAAGTCTGTCTTTACCGGCTCACTGGTTTGACCTTCTTTCATAGAGAAAACAGCATCGTCAAATTCTGTGACCATCATCCCTTGTTCAAAACTTCCTAAATCACCACCAGTAGCTGCTGAGCCTGGGTCTTGCGAATAAGCTTTTGCTAACTCTGCAAACTCTTCACCCGCTGCTAACTTATCTTGAATTTCTTTAATCGTTTTCTCAGCCTGCTCTAGTGTTTCACCGGCTGCAGCATCCACACGAATCAAAATGTGACGTGCTTGACGCTTTTCAGGAGTTGAAAACAAACCTTTATTCTTGTCGTAAAAAGATTGTAAATCATCATCCGTATAGGCAATTTTCTTCGCTAGCTCTGCTTGAGACAGTTCAACATAATCAATTTTGACTTTTTCTGGAATAATATAAGCAGTCGAATTCTCTTCATAGAAAGCTTTAATTTCATCATCCGATACAACTGCCGTTTTCAAAAATGGGCGTTGATCAATTCGTAAATAATTTACTTGGCGTTCTTGACCTTGTAACTTTGCTAATTGTTCGACTTCCCAATCAGTTGTGAAAGCTGACGCTTGTGTGAGATTTGAAAATTGAGATTCAATCAAAAATTGACGCTGTTCATATTCAAAACGCGCAACATTTAATCCATTTCTTGACAAAACTTCGTTGTAAGTCGCTTCATCAAACTTTCCATCTTTTTGAAAAATTTGTGCTGACTGTATAGAGGCTGCTAACTGAGGATCAGAAATTAACATTTTGTTTTCTTCAGACCACTGACGAATGAGTTCACTTTCAATCAACGCATCCAAAACTTGTTCACGAAGCTGCTCATCTTTGACAACAGAATCATACATATCGCCAAACTGTTGCTGAAGTCGAAGTTTCTGACGGTTATAAAGGCTCATAAACTCATTCGCCCCGACTTCCTCACCGTTTACTTCTGCGACCGCAACGTTTTTATCACCTTGCGCATATTGCTCAATTCCAAATAGAGCAAATGTCAAAATAATTAACCCGACGATCACCCAAGCGATCCATCCTTGAGCATGATCACGTATTGATTGCAACATGGTTTTCCCTTTAATCCCGTGAATAACAAAATGGGACTTATGATACCAAGCCTCGACACGGGTTTCACCAACTTTACCGCTTTTTATCGCAATTTCATCAAACGTTTAAAAACAAATTACTTCAACGATTTTATTTATAATAAAGTCAAAATTTATAAACGATTTCAGTAAATAAGCAACGCTGAACGATTGAAAACTGGATAGATACTATGAAAAAAATCCTTTATGTGGATGATGCTGCGTCAATGCGCAAATTAGTGGGGTTGGTATTGGGGAAAACTTACGATTTAACCATTGTTGAGAATGGAGCAGAAGCTTTACAAGAAGCAACTCAACAAAAGTTTGATGCCGTTATTTCTGACATCAATATGCCTGTAATGAATGGCTTAGAGTTTTTAGAAAAATTTCGTGCTATGCCTGAAAATCAGTTCACGCCGATTCTAATGATGACAACCGAAGCCAGCCCAGAAATGAAACAACAAGGCCGAGATCTTGGAGCAACAGGTTGGATTGTTAAACCATTTGATCCTGAAAAACTTAGTGGTTTAATTGAACGAGCGTGTTCTTAGCGTTTAGCTATTTGTTACCGGCCGGTAGAACAAACATCTACCATTAAAACAAAAAAGGCTGAGAATTTAATTCTCAGCCTTTTTTGTTTATCAAACCAAGTAGCGTCTAAATTTTACGCAAATGGGTCATCAAGCACGAGAGTCTCTGAACGGTCTGGACCCGTTGAAAGAATCGAAACTTTGACACCAACCTGTTCTTCAACAAATTGAATGTAATCTTTTGCAGCTTGAGGTAAAGCTTCCCAAGACTCAATACCAACCGTTGAAGTTTTCCAACCTGGCATAGTCACATAAACTGGCTGACAAACTTCATATTCCTCAGCGCTTGTAGGCGGTAAGTTGACTTTCTGCCCCTCTTTTTCATAAGAGACACATATTTTAACTTCTTCCAAAGTGTCCATAACGTCTAGCTTGGTTAAACAGATGCCTGTAAGACCATTAATTTGAGCTGAACGTCGTAGAGCAACTGCATCAAACCAGCCGCAACGGCGTTGACGACCAGTGGTTGCCCCAAACTCATGCCCACGTGTTCCAAGAATTTTACCAATGGCATCGCCTTCATCGGTATCGCAGTTGTACTGTAATTCCGTTGGGAATGGCCCACCACCAACACGTGTTGCATAAGCTTTTGTAATTCCTAACACGTAGTCTAATTCAGTTGGCCCAATCCCTGCTCCGGACGCTGCACCACCAGCTGTCGTATTCGATGATGTCACATAAGGGTATGTTCCTTGGTCAATATCCAGCAAGGTTCCTTGAGCGCCTTCAAACATTAGGTTTTTGCCTTGTTTGTTGTACTGAGCAATCAAGTCTGGAATATCCGCAAGCATTGGAACAATCAACTTAGCATAACGCTGACACTTTTCCCAAACGACATCAAAATCAACTTTTTCTGCCTTGTAGTAGTTTTCCAACGCAAAATTATGGAACTCTAGCGTTTCTGCAAGTTTTACTTTCATTGATTCCATATTACGAAAATCACCAGCACGCAAACCACGACGAGCGACTTTATCTTCGTAGGCTGGACCAATTCCTCGCCCTGTTGTACCAATCGCTTTTTTACCACGAGCTGATTCTCGAGCTTGATCAAGTGCAACGTGATAATCCAAAATTAACGGACATGCATCACTGATTTTCAAACGACTTTTAACGTTTAAGCCACCTTCTTCAAGTTGAGCGACTTCTTTTTCCAAAGCATCCGGGGCTAATACCACACCGTTTCCAATGAAGCATTCCACGTCTTCTCGAAGAATCCCTGAAGGAATCAAATGCAGTACGGTTTTATGGCCATCAATTACCAATGTGTGTCCAGCATTATGACCACCTTGGAATCGAACTACCGCAGCAACGCGATCCGTAAGAAGATCAACGATCTTACCTTTTCCTTCATCACCCCATTGGGTACCGACGACAACAATATTGCGTTTTGTCATATTTTGTACTTCTTAAACTTTTACTTATAAATTCTGTATCTGTTTAACGGTTTTCACCGAATTAAACAAGCTTCCAATGACCTGAGTCTTCAATCAGTCTTTGGCTACCGGCCGGTATCTCTTGGTCACTGTAGACTTTAATCACTTGAATGCGCTTTGACTTCAATTGCTCCACTTTATCCTGTAACGCTTTTGAGGTTTTCGCTGGTGCATAAACCGTTTGAGCATTACTATTGGTGACATTCGGTAACAAATCCAATGTTGCACGCAAATCCAAACTAAACCCTGTTGCAGGAATCGCCAACCCAAAGTCCGAACCGATGTTGTCATAACGCCCACCTTTGGCAATAGGAAGCAGGTAACCACATGTGCTATAAACAGCAAAGATTAAACCTGTGTGATACTGATAACCACGAATGTCAGACAAGTCCAAATGGATGTGTATAGGATAAAGTTCAGAGAGATGCTTAATCATGTCTTCCAACTGATTAACATCAGAAGAACAAGTTTCAGATAAAGGACTGATTAACGTTTTTGCTTTCTCAATGACTGATTTAGCATCACCACAGAGATGAGGCAGAACCGTAAAAACATCTTGAAGAGCACTATCAAGGTTCAATCCACTGACAAAGACTTCATATTCAGGAATTGCTTTTCGTTCGAGAATATCGATAAGCAGAGAACTTTGTTGGCTTGTTAAACCAGCTTTAGACATCAATTCATCAACAATTCCAACATGCCCAAGACTAAGTTTGACGTCAAGATTTAAGTTCTTCATGCTATCAAGCATTAACTCAACAATCTCAATATCACTTTGCACACCCTTGTGACCAAATATCTCAGCACCGACTTGAATAGGGCTGCGAGACCCTTTCGCTTTGTTGTTTCGTGTTTTTAACACTTCACCGACATAACAAAGTCGTGAAATTCGATCTGAAGCCTTTAGACGATTACTGACGATACGCGCAACTTGAGGGGTCATATCTGCACGAACGCCCATCATTTTTCCGCTCTCTTGGTCAGTAAAACGGCAAGTATCTACCGCCATATGGCGAGCCGTACCCGTTAGGAGTGAATCGGTAAATTCCGCAATGGGCGGGAGAACTAGGCTATAACCTGAAAGATGAAAACCATCGACTAACTTACGACGATAAAATTCTAACTTTTGCGCTTCTTCTGGCAAAAGATCTTCTAAACCTTCCGGAGTGAACCAAGTGGATTGCTGCATCTTTAAACTTCTTTGTAATCGTTAAATTTTTCAGGTGAGGTATTGTAATCGAAATCAGTTAGATTCACTAAAAAATAGTAGCAAAACCAAACCAATCACTATTGAGACAAACCCCATTATTCGTAAACTGTTTTCGGGCATTTCTGAGGCTTCCCGCATGACTTTTTGCCATAGACTAGGTGCCACAAAAGGCAATAAGCCTTCAAAAATAAATAACAACGCAATGGCTGCGATCAGAACTTCTGTCATAAATACCTATTAGAAGAGAGCTTTGCACCCAAAGCTCTCTTAAACGCATAAAAAAGGTGGGTTACCCCACCTTTTTTATTCAACTATTGTTGTTGACTTCTTTGATTGAAGTATTTAAAGAAATCAGAATTCGGGTCAACCACCATCACATCTGACTTATCTTTAAATGAACTCTGGTAAGCATTCAAACTGTGATAGAAAGAATAAAACTCTGAGTCTTTCTGATAAGCATTTGCGTAAATCTCAGTCGCTTTCGCATCACCTCGACCGCGAATCATTTCTGCTTGTGAATACGCATCAGCTAAGATAACCACTCGCTGGCGATCCGCATCCGCGCGAATTTTTTCCGCAGCTTCCGCCCCTTTTGAACGAAGGTCTTTGGCAACACGAGTACGCTCTGCTTCCATACGGCGATAAACCGAATCGGAAATATCTTGAGCAAGGTCTATACGTTTAATGCGAACATCTTCAATTTTAATACCGAATGAAGATGCAGCCAACGCTGTCGCTTCCGTAATTTTTTGCGCAATTTCGACACGTTCAGCAGAGATAACCTCTTTTACAGTACGATTACCGAACTCTGCACGAAGACCATCTTTTACAATTTGACCAAGACGCATCCCTGCCAAACGATTGTCACCGTTCATCGTTGTGTAGAATTTATCCACATCTTGAATACGCCACTTAACAAACGTATCCACCATAAGATTTTTCTTTTCGCTCGTCAGGAAACGCTCAGGCGCTGAATCAAGCGTTTGCAAACGTGAATCAAACTTACGTACGTTGTTTACAAATGGCGTTTTGAAATGCAAACCAGGTTGAACATCCGATTCGACGATTTCCCCTAGACGAAGCACAACACCGGTTTCCCACTCGTTCACTGTATAAACGGAGTTACTACCGATAAACAGAATGGCACCAATAAGAATCGATAAAACTGTTTTCATTTAACGTAACTCCCTATTCTTCAAGTAATCACGAATATTTTGGGTATTTTTTACCGCTTGATTATTTTTAGGTGCATCGCTCGGAACGGCAACATTAGTTGCTGTTGGATCATTCAACTTAAAAGGCACCTGTGTTTGACTTCCAACCATTTTATCCAATGGAAGGTAGAGTAAATTATTTGAGCTCTCAGAGCCGACAAACACTTTACTCGTTTTGCCTAACACATTAGCAACCGCATCAATGTATAAGCGATTACGAGTTACTTCTGGCGCTTTTTGATATTCGGTAACGATACTATCAAAACGCGCCGCCTCACCTTCTGCACGGGCGATAACTTGATCATGGTATGCGCTGGCCTCTTCTAATTCACGCGCCGCCTTACCTCGTGCAATAGGAAGAATTTCATTTGCGTAAGCTTCGGCTTCATTAATTAGACGTTCACGGTCCTCACGTGCCTTCACCACATCCGCAAAGGCTGCTTGAACTTGTTCCGGTGGCTGAGCATCCTGCAAGTTCACAGAAGTAATCATTAGACCGGTGACGTAACCACTCAAACGTTCCTGGGCAAGTTCTTTAACACGTTCAACCACTTCGTTACGGCCTTCTGTTAACACAAAGTCCATTCGGCTTTGACCGACCACTTCACGAAGCGCTGATTCAGTAACTGCACGCAGCGTTTGATCAGGATCTGATGTAGAGAATAGATATTCGTTCGCACTTTGGATTTGGTATTGAACGGCAATTTTGATGTCGACAATGTTTTCATCTCGCGTCAGCATCAGCGATTCCATTGGTACATTTCCTGCGCGGTTACGAGCATCAGAACGATAACCAATTTCTGCGGTACGGATTTGATCAACGTTAACAATGCGGACATTCTCAATCGGATAAGGCATATGCCAATGAGGACCGGCTTTGGTTTCATCAACAAAAGCACCAAAACGCGTGACAACACCACGTTCCGCAGGATCAACGATGTAAATACCAGAAAGCAACCAAACAATTACAATGACACTGAAAATCAGAATACCGCCAATTCCTCCACCTGAGGAAGAGCCGCCACCATTTCCAAACACACCTTGAACTTTTTTTAGAAGCTCATCAAGGTCGCCATTGCCATTTTTATTGGGTGGTCGTTTATCTCCACCGTTGTTTCCTGAATTTCCAGAATTCCCCCAAGGGTCTTGCCCTGGTTTACCCGGTTCATTCCAAGCCATTCAAACCATCTCCATGTGTTTGTCTATTTAGTGTCTCAACGTTTACAAAACGTTTTTTGAGACAAGAGTTCCGTATTGTAGAGACTTCATCGAAAAATGTCATCCCATTAAGATTTTTTATATTGCAGTGTTCGAACTTTATTCAAGGTTTCGGCTCGTCAAATCGAAATATCGTAAATTTAAAACCTTACCGGCCGGTAACGATTTTATTTCCCTTCAATCACGGTTTTAGATAATAACTCCGACCATTGTTCAATATGTTGCCATTCCTGCTCAGTCAGCAACATCGTAAACAGGCTGTTGCCCTGCTCATCAAATCCTTCTTCTAAAATCGTACCGAGCTGGTAGAGTTGAGCCCGTTTCTTACCGGCGCACATATGCAGCGTAAGCTGAACTTTGTAATACTGCCCTTTAAAAAACGAGCCCACAGCATCCATTAACAAATCGACACCCAAGTTCTTCTTAGCAGAAATCCAAACTCGTTCGGGAACACCTTCTTCATTTAAATCGATTTTAGGTTCAATCTTTTTATCACCGGCCGGTTGAATAGCATCAATTTTATTCATTACCAACAATTGTGGCACTTCGTCCGCACCCACCTCAGAAATAACATCAAGCACATCTTGAATTTTTTCCTCGCGTAAAGCATCCGACGCATCCACTAGATGAATCAACAGGCTCGCTTCAGAAGTTTCCTCAAGCGTTGAACGAAACGCTGTCACTAAATCGTGTGGAATATGTCGAATAAAACCGACTGTATCAGCAAAAATTACCGGCCCTGCCCCTGGCAAGTGTACACGACGAAGCGTTGAATCCAGTGTCGCAAACAAGCGGTCTTCGGCGTAGACTCCCGCAGAAGTCATGGTATTAAATAAGGTCGATTTCCCAGCATTGGTGTACCCTACAATTGTGATTGTGGGAAGCTCAGAACGCTTACGTGAACGTCGCCCTAAATCACGCTGTTTGCGAACCTTTTCGATTTTGGTTTCAAGTTGCTTAATGCGTCCCTGTACAAGACGCCGGTCCGTCTCTAGCTGAGTCTCACCCGGACCACGGGCTCCAATTCCACCCTGACGGTCCAAGTGTGACCAACCTTTTACCAAACGCGTTGACATTCGCTTGAGTTGAGCAAGCTCAACCTGTAACTTCCCTTCATGCGATCGTGCACGTTGGGCAAAGATATCCAAAATCAAACCAACACGGTCTAAGACCTGGCAATCCAATAATTCGGAAAGGTTACGTTCTTGAGCAGGAGAAAGTGCATGATTCACAATCACTACGTTGGCTTCGTGCATTTCCACGGCCAACTGCACCTCTTCTGCTTTCCCTTTACCGATAAAGTATTTGGGATCTGCCTTTTGGCGTTTCGTTGTGAGAAGCTCACAAATTTGAGCACCGGCAGAGTCAACAAGTTCGTAGAATTCATCTAACTCTTCACGGTCAGATTCATTGTGAAAATCAACATGAACCAGAACTGCACGTTCTAACTCTTGTCGTTCGAGACGATCAAATAATTCCATAGCAACCGCTGTTAAAAAGATAGTTTAGATTGGGAAGGCATTAAACAGAAAACGGTTGCTGTATCTTGCATAGGCAGTCAAAAAGACGAACGTCTTCTATTCGCTATCAGAAGTAGTATTGTCTTGACCAAATTCGTACGGTTTAGGATCTCGCATTGGGACAATCGTCGAAATTGCATGCTTATAAACCATCTGCGTTACATTGGACCGCAACAACACTACAAACTGGTCAAAAGAATCAACCTTACCTTGCAATTTGACACCGTTTACCAAATAAATCGACACGCTAATACGCTCTTTACGTAGCGCATTTAAATAAGGGTCTTGGATTGGTAATGCTTTTGCCACTTTATTATTCTCCATACTGAATCCTAATGATTTTTATTTTTGTGTATTTTTTTATCGGATAAGCAATTAAATGCTTTTTATTATCGAGTGTTTTTATTTGAACTTTATGCCACTCATATTTTCAAACTTTCAAAAGTCTGACCCTCAGAATTTCAAGCAAATCGCTACAAAACAAAATTCCGCTGACAAAACTCAATGTGTAAGATTGCAAAAGCATACCACAGTCACTCGTAATGTCTATAGGCCAGATTGTCAGTGAGAAAATATCGAATGAAATAAGACTTTTTTCGTCCTCACCCCATTAAATTATATGGGGAGTTTTCCTTCAGAGCGAAGTATCAACCGAGGTTTCCAAAGCTGAAATCGTCTGCCTAAGACGCTGCTGCAAACTCGTGTTAAAAGGGTCAATTTTAATTAATTCAGGCTCTTTTCTAAGCCAAGTAAACTGGCGCTTCGCTAATTGTCGAGTGGCCGTCTTACCTTTCTCAACAAACGTTTCATAATCCCACACACCATCCAAATATTCCCACGCTTGTCTGTAACCGACTGAGCGCATTGCATTCATTTCACCATGCAAATTTGGCTGAGCATACAAAGCTTTCACTTCCTCCAAAAAACCTTCCTCTAACATTTGATCAAACCGTTTACCAATTTGTTCATGCAATGCTTTACGATCCTCTGTCAGTAAACCAATTTTGACTAAGCTAAATTCACTTAAGGTATTTTTTTGTTCTGCACGATGCTCAGTTAAGGTTTTTCCTGAAATTTCATACACCTCCAAAGCACGCATTACGCGCTGTGGATCATTCGGATGAATTCTTGCAGCCGATTCTGGATCCACTTCAGAAAGCCGTTCATGTAGAGCTTGAGGGTTATCTTTCCACTGAAGTTGCAATCTTTCGCGAACCCTTTCGTCAGCAGCCGGTAAGTCATTCAACCCCTGCTGTAACGCATTGAAATACATCATCGTGCCACCAACTAATACCGGTAAATTTCCTCGCGCAAAAATTTCTTTAACCAGGCGATGCACGTCTTCGACAAATTCACTAGCAGAATAACTCTCATCGGGGTTATGTGTATTAATTAAATGGTGTGGCACTTTTACAATTTCATCTTCGGTTGGCTTGGCTGAACCAATATCCAATTGACGATAAATTAAAGCTGAATCGACACTAACAATTTCCATTGGCAAAACTTCCGCCAATGCCATCGACAAAGCACTTTTCCCAGAAGCGGTCGGGCCCATAATCGCTAAAACTTTTTTCTGGACAATTAATTTTTGTACTAATTCTATATATTTCATTTTTTATCTCAGGCTATAGGCATATCTTGCCCCAACACTTCAAATTTTGCTGCTCAACTCTAAAACTCGTAAGGCAATTGCGAGAGTTTTTTCTCGAGAAATGTAACAAAACCTATTGGCCACGCATAAAGAGTTTATCCAGCTGCTCCATACTCAACTGCACCCAAGTTGGACGCCCATGATTGCACTGATCTATCCGATCTGTCCGCTCCATATCACGCAAAAGCGCATTCATCTCATCGATCGTCAACTGGCGATTGGCACGCACCGAACCATGACAAGCCATCGTCGAGAGAATATGATTAATCTTATCTTCAAGACGAGTGGTTTCCCCCATTTCCGAAAAATCTGACAACATTTCTCGAATTAAAGCCACCACATTTTTCTTAGCCACCAAACTTGGAACTTCGGTAACTTTTAACTGCTCAGGGCCAATCTGCGACATTTGAAAACCAAGGTTCTCGAATTGTTCTTGATAGGCTTCCCAGACTAACATTTCTGAAACATCTAGGGTCATCGCAATTGGCACCAATAAAGGCTGGGCGATTAACTTTTGAGTTTTCCATTGTTGCTTAAAGCGCTCATAAGTCACTCGCTCATGAGCCGCATGCATATCCACCAAAACCAAACCATGTTGGTTTTCTGCCAAAATAAATACACCATGAATTTGTGCTTTAGCAAAACCGAGCTTAGGAAACTCTGCGGATAGGTGCTCATCTTTTGAGTCCTTTTGACTTAGATAATCACTGGGCGATTCCTGAACTTCGCCACGTCTACGTGATTCAACCCACTTCCCTAATTCAGAGTTTGAATTCAACGAATCGCCTGACTTTGAAGAAATAGGCTGCTGAAACTCAAGAGCTTTTTGAAAATCCACTTGCGACTGATTGGATTGCAACCCGAATGGGTACTCAGTCCCTCTCGTAATTGAAGCCTCTGATAGCTTACCGGCCGGTGAATTCTGAACAGAATTTTCCCCAACATGACCAGACCCAACAAGATCAGAAATATTCTCTAAAATCTCACCCGTCTCGGAGTCAACCTGTGATTTTGCAAGTGGCGTTGCCACAGAATCCCTGACAGAACGACGAAGAAAATCATAGACCCATCGACCATTTGCAAAGCGGACTTCATGCTTGGCAGGATGCACATTCACATCCACAAAGTTCGGTGTCACTTCGACAAATAGCAAGTAAGCAGGATGTCGTCCACCATAAAGTACATCAGCATAACCTTGCTTAACGGCATAACTGAGTAGACGATCCTTAACCATACGACCATTCACGAACAGATACTGCATATCGGTATGCGCACGATTGAAGGTAGGCAAACCACACCAACCAAACACCTTGATATCCTGCCCTTCAAATTCAATTTTCAGAGAATGTTCCACAAACTCAGCACCCAACAAATGCGTTAAACGTTGTAATTGAGTTTTGGTATCAATAACTGGTAAGACATTTCGCACCACCTTGCCATTGTGAATAAGCTTAATCGCTAGTTCTGAGCGGCTGAGCATCAAACGTTTGACTAACTGCTCAATCTGCATGAACTCGGTACGCTGAGTTTTCAAAAACTTTTTTCGCGCGGGTGTGTTGAAAAACAGTTCACGCACTTCAACCGTCGTGCCGGCAGGAGCGGCTGATGGTTCAGGTTCATTCCAACGTCCATCACCATTAGAAAACAATTTCCATCCGGCACGCTCATTTTGCTGGCGTGAAACAATGGAAAAACGCGACACCGAGCTAATACTCGCTAAGGCCTCTCCACGAAACCCCAAAGTGGCCACAGCCGTTAAGTCTTCTCGCGATTTGATTTTACTGGTAGCATGTCGGCTGACCGCTAAAACCAACTCTTCTTTGGGGATTCCAGAACCATTATCAGTCACTTTGATTAATTCAATCCCCCCTTGTTCGACTTCGACCAATATTTCAGTTGCTCCCGAATCAATGGCATTCTCCAATAACTCTTTAACCACAGAGGCAGGGCGTTCCACTACTTCCCCTGCGGCAATTTGGTCCGCCAAATGTGCGGGTAACACTTCAATTTTGGTTCGTTGCAACGCTTTAGAATTTCCAAGAGACATTTGGGTTTGTTCGCTCACGAGTTTCTCTACCGGCCGGTTAAAATAAGTAACGGATTATAACACCCAATTCTCATAGCTTCGAAGGACTCTTGAGGCTTGCATTAATCATTTTGGCGAGTGCTATCAACAGGAGTTTTCTGCTAAACTACGCGGCATATTTCAATTCTTAAGGACGCCTGCAATGGGATTTTTGAACAAGTTATTTGGCAATGGAATTTCTGCACCATTACAAACCCAAATTGAAAACCAATTAAAAACGGTGATTGAGAGTCAAACCCAAAATGACTTGATGTCTTTGAATGCTTTGCAAGCTGCGGAACTCAAAAAAAGCACACTTAAGTTGTCTATACAACTGCCTTACCCTTGCAAAAGTCTATGGCCGGCACTTGAACAACAAATCACCCACGCCATGCAAGACCTTGAAGAAATCAATAAAGTCGAATGTGATTTCTCAACTGCGGTTGTTGCCCATGATGTGCAAAAAGGGGTAAAACCTCTAGAAAATGTGAAAAACATTATTGCAGTGGCTTCAGGTAAAGGTGGCGTTGGAAAATCGACCACCACTGTCAATTTAGCCTTAGCTCTTCAACAAGAAGGTGCTCGCGTTGGAATTTTGGATGCCGACATTTATGGCCCAAGTATTCCGACCATGTTAAATATTACCGACAAGCCACAAACTGTGGACGGAAAATCCATGCAACCCTTGCATGCCTATGGTCTGCAAGCCATGTCGATTGGAGCACTCATCGACCCAGACTCTCCAATGATTTGGCGAGGTCCAATTGTGACTCAGACTTTGCAACAGTTATTGAATGAAACCAACTGGGATGAATTGGATTATTTACTCATTGACCTTCCCCCAGGAACAGGTGATGTTCAACTAACCCTTGCGCAAAACATTCCTGTCACCGGTGCCGTCATTGTCACCACACCACAGGAAGTATCATTAATTGATGCACGTAAAGGTTTAAAAATGTTCGAAAAAGTCGAAATCCCGATTTTAGGAATTATTGAAAACATGAGCACCCATATCTGCTCCAACTGCGGACATGAAGAGGCAATATTCGGTGCAAATGGCGGACAAACTATGGCCGAACAATATGGCGTTAAATTCCTTGGAGCCATGCCGCTTGAAAAACGTATTCGTGAAGAGGCAGACAAAGGCATGCCAACGGTCACTGCCGAACCAACCAGTGAGTTAGCCAATAAGTATCGTGCAATTGCTCTGCAAATCAGCGCTGACATCGCTAACAAAAAGCGCAGCTATGCAAACCTCTTCCCCAAAATCGAAATCGTCAACAACTAAATCTATCAAGACGGTGACTCAAGGAACCTCTGACTGAATCAGAGGTTCCTTAACTTAAGTCATCTAACGCCTGTCGGTTTGGTGCTACTATGCCCAATACAGATTGGATGAAGCATTAACCTGGACAGGAGTATCTCATGGAGTTTCTTGGATTTACCGGCTCGATTATTCTTTTAATAATCATTTTTCTCTCACTCTCGGTCAAGATTGTTCCACAAGCGGAACAGTGGGTCATTGAACGTCTGGGGCGATATCACAAAACTTTAAAAGGCGGAATTAATTTCATTATTCCTTTTGTTGACCAAAAGCGCTCACAATTCAATACCCAAGAACAAATCATCGACATTCCAGAACAACAAGTCATTACCAAAGACAATGTGTCCATTGGTATAGATGCAGTGGTTTTCATGCGCATCTATGATGCGCAAAAAGCTACTTACGAAATCCTTGATTTGAAGGATTCCGTTAGCCAGCTGGCACAAACCACTCTGCGTTCTGAAATCGGTCGCCTTGAGCTGGACGAAACTCTGAGCTCACGAACCGATTTAAATGCGGCACTATTGAAGGCTTTGGATGAAGCTTCCGGCACTTGGGGGGCCAAAGTCAGCCGCGTCGAGGTCGCCGACATTATTGTTCCGCAAAAGGTGCAAGATTCAATGGAGCTTATGCTTGAAGCTGAGCGTAAACGTCGTGCAGTCGAAACCGAAGCACAGGGTCAGAAAAATGCCACTATTCGAGTGGCAGAAGGTGAACGACAAAAAGCCTTTTTGGAGGCTGAAGCCTTGGAGCGTACCGCAGAAGCCAAACGTTTTGAAAAGGAACAATTGGCAACAGGGGATCAAAAGGCGATTGATTTGATTAATGAAGCGATGGATAAGAACCCGAATGCAGCCGAATTCCTCCTCTCTAAGGATCGAATTGCAGCCTTTTCAGGAATTGCCGCCAGTGATTCTGCAAATAAAGTGGTCGTCCCTATCGAAACCGGTGAACTGATCGGTTCACTCTCAGCAATTGCCTCAGTATTAAACTCCTCCTCATCCCCCATCAACAAAAAGGATTAGACCATGGAGCAAATGATTCCCGTTATTCCTTTTTGGATTATGATGACCATTGGCATTTTACTCATGGCCGCTGAAATGCTCACCATGAGCTTTGTTTTAGCACTGTTTGGTGCAGCATTCATACTGACAGGCATTACAGGTTTTTTTGTTGATTTTTCATCGGGTGAAACCCAATTAATCACCGCATTTACAGCAGGCATCCTCCTGACATTACTGCTTCGAAAAACTCTTCAACAACGCATTTACCATTCCAAAGAACTCGAAATGGAAACATTGACAACAGGAGAAAATGGGGAAGTAATTCTGACGCCAGACGGAGACTTTCGAGTAGCCTACAAAGGCACAACATGGGCAATCGCCAATCCGCAAGACTACTCTTTTGAAGAAGGAATTCACGTGACCGTTGTAGAATTAAAAAACAACAAAGCGCATATCCAAATTCACTAGCTTTTTTGGAAAGGCTAGTTGACCTTTCCGACTGACTTTAACAGCTTGATTTCCACTGTATTTTTCCTGCCTCTCAGACAAGACGACTTTGGGTTAAAACTTCGGACAAAAAGGTCTATAATAGCGGGCTCTTTTTATGCCGATGCCTGAAGAACGAAGGATTACATTCAATGTCAAATTCGCCACGCAAAATTTTGATAACTAGCGCCCTACCTTATGCCAATGGCCCAATCCATTTGGGACATCTGGTGGAATATATCCAAACCGATATCTGGTCGCGTTTTCAAAAAATGCGAGGCAATGAATGTACTTACGTTTGCGCAGACGACGCACACGGCACGCCAATCATGTTGCGTGCCGAAGCCGAAGGCATTACGCCAGAACAGCTTATTGCCAAATCATCTGCAGAACATCAGGCGGATTTTGCCGGTTTTAATATTGCCTTTGACCATTATCACAGCACGCATTCTGATGAAAATAGATATTTTGCTGAACTCATCTATAACCGACTGAAAGACAAAGGTTATATTTCACGCAAGTCGATTTCACAATACTACGACCCTGAAAAAGAGATGTTCTTACCTGACCGTTTTGTCAAGGGGACTTGTCCTAAGTGCGGTGCTGAAGACCAATACGGTGATAACTGCGAATCATGCGGTGCTACCTACTCACCAACTGAGTTGATTAATCCAAAATCAGCGGTTTCAGGTGCAACGCCAATTGAGAAAGACTCCGATCATCTATTCTTTGAGCTAAGTCAATTTGCCGACATGCTTAAAGAGTGGACCCGAGGCGGTCACCTGCAAACTCAAATTGCTAACAAAATTGATGAATGGTTAGAATCCGGTTTACGAGGATGGGATATTTCTCGTGATGCTCCTTATTTTGGTTTCGAAATTCCAGGTGAAAAAGACAAATTCTTTTATGTCTGGTTGGACGCACCGATTGGCTATATGTCGAGTTTCAAAGCCTATTGCGAAAAATCAGGCTTGGATTTCGATGCGTATTGGCAAAAAGATTCAAAAGCTGAGCTTTATCACTTTATCGGTAAAGACATTATCAACTTCCACGCCTTGTTTTGGCCGGCAATGCTATCAGGCGCAGATTTCCGAACACCTGATGCCGTTTATGCCCATGGCTTCTTGACAGTCGATGGACAGAAAATGTCTAAGTCTCGCGGTACTTTTATTATGGCCAAAACCTACCTTGAGCACTTAAACCCTGAGTACCTGCGTTATTACTTTGCGGCAAAACTGACGAGCCGAATTGATGACATCGACTTGAATTTAGAAGACTTCGCACAACGTGTTAATTCTGATTTGGTGGGGAAAGTGGTCAATATCGCCAGTCGAACCGCCGGCTTTATCAAAAAGAAATTCGATGGCAAGCTGGCTACAGACTTATCCGCGGACGCTCAAGCACTCTACTCCGAGTTTAGCGAGAAATCCGAAGACATTGCGAAACTTTATGAACAACGTGAATACGGCCATGCCATGCGAGAAATCATGGCATTGGCTGATAAAGCGAATGAATACATCGCAGAAACCGCCCCTTGGGTTCTTGCCAAAGAAGAAGGCAAGGAAGCCGAACTCCATGAAGTGGCAACCATGGGAATTAATTTATTCCGTGTACTAATGAGCTATTTAGCGCCCGTCATCCCAAAAACGGCAGAAGATTCGTGGGCATTTTTGAACTTAGAAAACTGTGGTTGGAATGATATCAAAACGCCACTTCTTGGACACGAAATCAATAAATTCAAGGCTTTAATGACCCGCCTTGAAATGCCACAGATTGAAAAAATGGTGGAAGCATCTGCCAAGTCCTTGGGCAATAAATCTGCACCAGACGGCAAAAAAGAAGATAGCAAGCCGAAAAAAGTGAAGAAAGAGAAAAAAATGAGTGATAACAATCAAATTGCTGACACCATTGGCATCGAAGACTTTATGAAAATCGATTTGCGAATCGCAAAAATCATTAATGCTGAACATGTAGCTGAAGCAGATAAGTTAATCAAACTCACACTCGATATCGGAACTGAACAGCGTCAAGTGTTTGCAGGAATCAAAGCCGCATACAACCCTGAAGACTTAGTTGGTAAACTTACCGTCATGGTTGCCAATCTTGCCCCACGTAAAATGCGATTTGGGATGTCAGAGGGAATGGTATTGGCTGCAGGTCCAGGTGGTTCGGATTTGTATATCCTCAACCCAGACGATGGCGCACAACCAGGAATGCGCGTTAAATAATATAGATAAAAATTTCTCTTGAGGAATTCTAAAGCTAGATATTTTTAGCCTTCGAAAACCTCAAGATCAAGACGCTTTGAGCAAAGTTTATAATTTAGTTATAAATGGGCGAAGAAGCAAAGCATAGATTGAGGTTCACAGCGGCTAAAATGGAAAATTACGTACTAATCTTAATTAGCACTGTCTTAGTCAATAACTTCGTTTTGGTGAAGTTCCTTGGCTTGTGTCCATTTATGGGGGTTTCCAAAAAAACCGATGCTGCACTAGGCATGGGCTTGGCAACCGCGTTTGTACTTACCTTGTCTTCGGTACTTAGCTATCTGATTTACACCTATCTTCTAGCCCCTTTTGGGCTGGAATTCCTGCAAACCATTGCCTTTATCCTCGCCATAGCAGCTGTCGTCGGCTTTACCGAGATGGCAATTCATAAAACGTCTCCCGTGTTGTATCAAGTGCTTGGAATTTACCTACCTTTAATTACAACTAACTGTGCTGTTTTAGGTGTGGCACTACTGAATATCACTGAACAAAACACTTTTATAGAGTCGGCATTTTATGGACTTGGAGCAGCAATCGGCTTTACTCTGGTTATGGTGATGTTTGCCTCGATTCGCGAACGCTTGGAAGTGGCGGATGTTCCTAGTCCATTCAAAGGCGCACCAATTGCTCTAATTACTGCAGGCTTAATGTCAATGGCTTTTATGGGCTTTGGAGGTTTGGCTTAATGACAAACGGATGGGATTGGTTGCAATCATTTGAAGCCGTTATCATTTTTATCGGCTTAGCTTTAGCCTTTGGATTAGCCTTAGGTTACGCTGCTGTTCGCTTTAAGGTTGAAGGTAACCCTATGGCCGAGCAAATCGACCGTGAACTTCCACAAACACAATGTGGTCAGTGTGGCTTTGCGGGATGCAAACCTTATGCTGAAGCCTTAGCAAATGGCGAATCCGAGGTAAATTTGTGCGTCCCCGGCGGAACAGAAGTCATGATAAAAATTTCCGAAATTACCGGCCGGGAACAAAAACCGATGGAAGAAACAGGAAATGAAGAAACCCAAAAAATTACTGCTTTCATCGATGAAGACCTCTGCATTGGTTGTGTACTGTGCATTAAAGAATGCCCTGTGGATGCGATTCTAGGTGCGACCAAAATGATGCACACAGTCATTCAAAAAGAGTGTACAGGCTGCGAAAAGTGCGTCCCTGTTTGCCCTGTTGATTGCATTGAAATGAAACCCGAACAAACCACACTCAAAAATTGGCAGTGGCCAGAACCACAACTCGATAGTTTTCAACCGGCCGGTCAAAATTCAACTCAAAAGCCACTCGCTGAACTCGCGGAGCGTGCCTAATGCGTTTGCTACAAGCTTTTGCTTCCACACTCGCGCCTATTTATCCATTGGCCAAACGATTGTTATATAAATTTCACGGTGGCGTATTTCCGCAATACAACAAGTCATTGAGTGCGCGAAACCCAATTAGAGCAGTCTATTATCCAACCGAACTCATTTTGCCATTGCCGCAAACCGTTGGTGAAATGGCTAAATCACTGGTCAAAGTAGGCGATCATGTTCTGAAAAACCAATTAATCGCACAATCTCAAGCGGATGCAAATCAAAAACTTGTGGTTCCAATCCATGCGCCGACTTCTGGTGAGATTATCGCTATTGAAGCGCGCGCCCTTCCTCATGCTTCAGGATTACAAGAACTGTGCATCATCTTAAAGCCGGATGGAAAAAACAAAGCCATTGAAAATGTTTTGCAGACAACCGGCACTTGGCCAGAAGATGCTCAACCATTAAAAGACCTCATTGCACAATCTGGCATTATCGGCATGGGGGGTGCAGGTTTTCCAACCTATGCCAAATTGCCAAGTAAACAAGGCAAAGTCAAACATCTCATCATTAACGGCGCAGAGTGTGAACCTTTTATCAGTTGTGACGACCTTCTAATGCAGACAGATGCCGAGCAAATCTGGCTGGGGGCACAAATCGTAGCGCATGCACTCAATTGCCAAGAAATTCTTTGTGGCATTGAAACCAATAAACCCCAAGCCATTGAAAAAATGCAAAGCGCAGCGAAAAATCTACAAATGCCATCAAATGCATCAGTTATCGACCTTGCTGCAATGAAAATTCAGGAAGTTGCAACAGTTTACCCAATGGGTGGACAAAAGCAGTTGGTTTATGAAATGACAGGCGTAGAACTTCAATCTGGTCATCATGCCATCGATCAAGGCATTTTGATGATGAATGTCGCCACGCTGAAAGCGATTTATCGCGCAGTCACATTAGGAGAACCACTGACTTCTCGACTGGTGACAGTCAGTGGTGAAGGTGTGACTGAAGGCTTTAACATTGAAGCCTTTATTGGTACTCCCTTCAATGAACTAGCGGAGCTTGCCAAGCCTAAAGGTGACATTGATTATCCATTGATTATGGGTGGCCCAATGATGGGTGTACAAATGCCCCAAAACCATGTGCCGATTTTGAAAACCACGAATTGTGTTTTAGCGAATCCTCCAGAGCCAAGACAGATGCAAATGCCCTGTATTCGTTGTGGTGAATGCATGGATGCCTGCCCGGTAAACCTCTTACCGCAACAAATGTATTGGCATGCACAAGGGCATGAATATGAAAAAGTGGAAAAGCTCAATATCAAAGATTGTATTGAATGTGGTTGCTGCAGTTATGTCTGTCCAAGCCACATTCCTTTAGTGCAATATTACCGCCATGCAAAATCCGAAATCAAAGTGCTGAACGCTGAAAAACAAGCTACTGAATTGGCCAAGCAGCGTCATGAATTCAAATTAGCACGAATTGAGCGTGAAAAAGCTGAGCGCGAAGCCAGACTGAAAGCCAAAAAAGAAGCCGTTAAAAAACAAGCGGCTCAGAACACCAATACACCTCAAGAGTCAGAAAAATCAGCCACTTCTGGCGCCTCTAAATCAGTCGCGAGTGCAGCAGCGGCTCGAGCGGCGGCAGCCAAAGCCGCTGCGCGTAAAAAAGCCAACAGTGACACTTCAAGTGAACAAACACAAACCGACAAACCGCTAAGCGCCAGAGAAAAAGCAATTTTGGCCGCTCAAAAAGCCGCTGCCAATAAACAGGGTCAATCAGATAAGGACTTTAAAACCAAAGGTCAAAGTCTCGGGTCAAAAAGTGATCGCCAAGCAGCGACAGAAGCGGCAAAAAAACGTGCAGCTATGGCTGCCGCCAAAGCCAAAGCAACTTCAGCCGCCAAGCAAAAAGCCCAACCTGAAAACTCTGCACGTGAAAAGGCGATTGCCGCAGCGCGTAAAAAAGCAGCACAAAGCTCAAAAACGGAAGATCCGGCCGTGAAAAGTTCATCCGATCTTGATGAAAATAATAATAAAAAGGGTAATGAAGAGAATAAAAGTCCAACGCTAAACGCTTCACAACAAACCGCGGAACTAACGACTGATTTATCCGTGAATGGTTCTGAGACCTCGCCTGCTTTAGAAAAAGAATTGGCGCGTAAAGCCGCAATAAAAAAAGCGCGTGAAGTGGCCTTAGCCAGAAAAAAAACACACCAAAAACAGAACAATACACCGGTTAAAACCGATCAAGATTCTCCGCCTACAAAAACATCGGAATCTTCTGAAACCACAGAAGCAATACCACTAGATTCGCCGCTTGATAAAAAGGCCACTGCAAAAAAAGCCGCTATGCAAGCCGCAAAACGAGCTGCCGCGAAGCGTGCTGCGGCTAAAAAAGAGAATAACGAATGAGCTCATCACCAATGAACCCTCTGGCAAACTCTTCACCTCATGCACACAACGACCAGACTGTGCGCAAAGTCATGTTGCAGGTACAAATTGCGGCTATGCCAGCACTTGCAATGCACATCTACCTATTCGGTTTTGGAATTGTCGTTCAATGGCTGCTGGCAATTGCGACCCTACTGATTGTCGAGTACACCATGCTTAAGCTTCGTGGCCGTCCAATCATGCCTTTTATTACCGATTTAAGCGGTATGATCACCGTCACAGGCTTGGTTTTTTGTATTCCACCTACTGCGCCTTGGTGGGTCATAGTTTCCGGTTCGGCCTTTGCACTAATCTTCGGCAAGCACCTATACGGCGGCTTAGGTTACAACCCATTCAACCCAGCAATGCTTGGTTATGCATTTTTATTAATCTCTTTTCCAATCCCAATGACCCAATGGATTATGTCAGCGGATATTAGCGGTCATTACCTTGGTTTCATGGAAGCGATACAGCTTATTATCACTGGAACTTATGCAGCCGCCAGCTACGATATGCTCACTGGTGCTACACCTCTTGACGGAGTCCGACTCGCAATCTCTCAAGGAATCACCACAACCGATGTATTGCAAACCTTACCAACGCAAACTCACACCTTATGGCTCGGATTAAATGCTTGGGCTTGGATTAATCTTTCCTTTTTAATTGGCGGAATCTATTTACTCTGGAAACGAACCATTCGCTGGCAATTTCCAATCGGTTTTCTAGGCAGCCTTGCATTGATGGCTTGGATTTTTCACAGCATTAATCCAGATATTTACCCACCGGTGGAGTTTGTATTGCTCAGTGGAGGGGTTATGCTAGCCGCTTTTTTTATTATTACAGATCCAGTATCAGCAAGCACCACCCCGAATGGCAGGTTAATCTATGCTATCGGCATTGGTATTTTGGTCTACGTAATTCGCGCTTGGGGTGCTTTCCCAGATGGAATTGCCTTTGCCATTTTATTACTAAACATGGCGGTCCCATTAATTGACCAGTACACACAACCACGAGTATTTGGGCATAAGTAACCAATTAAAAACCTGCCCTAAAAAACGACTTAAAGAGACTCAATATGAGCCAACCTGTTTTTAACAACACCTTATTTAAGGCCATGAGCCGATCTGCTGCAAAATTAACGGCATTTGTCGTAATTTGCATTGTAGTACTGCTAACAGTTAAGTTCTTAACAGAGGGTAAAATCGCGCAAGCACAAAAAGAGACGTTGATTGCGACATTTAATGAAGTTTTACCAGCTGATCGTTATAACAATCAACCTCTAGAAGATACAATTCAAATTAGTGACAAAAAGCAATTGCAAAAACTTGGTAGTAAAACGCCTGTCACTGTTTACCGCGCCCGCCAAGACAATTTACCGGCCGGTATTATTTTGCAAGTCGTAGCCCCAAACGGCTATAGCGGAAATATTTATCTACTTGTTGCGGTCTTGCCAAATGGCAAAATTTCAGGAGTTCGCACCCTTAACCATCTTGAAACCCCAGGTTTGGGAGACAAAATTGAAATTGCCAAACATGATTGGATACTAAATTTTAATGGTCGAGATTTAACCTCGCAAAATCTACAATCATGGGCAGTCAAAAAAGATGGTGGTGATTTTGACCAATTCACAGGCGCAACTATTACACCTAGAGCCGTCGTGAGTGCAGTAAAAAACACTCTTGAAGTGGTCAATGAATTAGGAGACACCTTATATGAGTGAAGCCAGTCAAAATACCATTTCATCTGATGCCTTGGAGACATCAGAAAAAAATGTTTGGCAGCAGAAACTAGCTGACTATAAATCAATATTCAAAAATGGTCTATGGACTAATAACCAAGCATTGGTAGCGCTTCTGGGGTTATGCCCCCTTTTGGCAGTTTCCAATAATACGATCAACGGTCTAGGGCTTGGGTTAGCCACTTTGGCAGTATTAATGATTTCCAACGTGCTGGTATCGCTGATTCGCAACCACGTCTCACGTGAAATTCGTATTCCTGTCTACATTGCCATTATTGCGACTGCAGTGACCGCTATTGATTTATTGATGAACGCATACTTTCACACTTTGCACGGCATTTTAGGTATCTTTATTCCATTGATTGTCACCAATTGCGCAATCCTAGGCCGTGCAGAAGCCTATGCCTCCAAAAATACCGTGGACAAAGCCTTAATGGATGGTTTTTTTATGGGGCTGGGTTTTTTATTTGTTCTGGTTCTTTTGGGTGCTCTGCGAGAAATCATTGGTGCCGGCACTCTGTTTGACCAAGCACACCTAATGTTTGGCGACATGGCTCGCGACTGGAAAATCGTCTTTAGTGACGACTATCAAGGTGTCTTATTGGCGATTCTGCCTCCTGGTGCATTTATTGGTTTGGGGCTACTCATTGCCTTGAAAAACGCCATTGACCAGAAAAAAGCATCGAAGCAACAAAATCAATTGGGCATAAAAGTCGCAGTGAAATAGGTATTTCCTTCCATGAATAAGCAAAAACGTTTAGAAATCTTTCAACGCTTAAGTGAAGCGATTCCTAATCCAGAAACAGAGTTAGAATATTCCAGCACATTTGAATTACTCATTGCGGTCATTCTCTCAGCACAAGCGACAGACAAAGGCGTAAATATAGCGACTCGCAAGCTGTTTCCTGTGGCTAATACACCACAAGCAATTTATGATTTAGGTGTAGACGGACTGAAAGAATATATCAAAACCATTGGGCTGTTTAACACCAAAGCAGAAAACATTATCAAAGCCTGCAAAATGCTTGTCGACTTACACAACTCAGAAGTGCCTGAAAATCGTAAAGCACTCGAGGCTCTTCCGGGTGTTGGAAGAAAAACCGCAAATGTCGTGCTCAATACTGCATTTGGTCATCCGACCATGGCCGTAGATACTCATATTTTTCGCGTTTCTAACCGTACCAAGCTGGCTCCGGGAAAAAATGTTTTAGAAGTTGAAAAAGCACTCCTCAAACATGTACCTAAAGAGTATCTAATTCCTGCACATCATTTACTCATTTTGCATGGTCGTTATACTTGTACCGCACGCAAACCTCGATGTGGTGCCTGTTGTATTTATGATCTTTGCGAATATAAAGACAAATCCGAGTAAAACTCTACTAGGACAGGCTGCAAGTTTTGCATAAATCTAAAAATGTCTTGCCCCTGAAAATATAAAAAACTGAGAATTAAACACTATGCTTTATACTTCTGAAAGAGATAAATTACGTCAGTTTTATGTCGATTGTTGGCAAAAAGCCCGAATGAATATGCCAATGGATCCGATGGAACAAATGGTGGCTCGCGTCATTGAAATGCATCCCGAATACCACAAAATGCTTGAGAACGAGAAGCTTGGAAATGAATACAAACCGGAAGACGGCGAGACTAATCCGTTTTTACATATGGGAATGCATTTAGGGCTTCAAGAACAAGTGGTGATGGATCGACCGGCAGGTATCAAATTAATTTATCAACAACTGGGTGAAAAAATCGGCGATGTCATGGCAACCGAACACGCCATGATGGACTGCCTAGGTGAAATGATGTGGCAAGCACAAAAAAATCAGGCTGAACCCGATGAACAAGCCTATTTAGCCTGTTTAAAAACACTGCTTTTAAAATACGGATAATATATGAATTTCAAACTATTAATCCGTGACGACGAACCTCAAATCACGCAACTTTTTACTGAAACTTTTACCCATTCAGAAGGACAAGAAGAAGGTGAATTGATTGGCCATCTTGCAAAAGAGTTGGCACACTTAATCGACCAAAAAAAAGTTTACTGTTTTGCTGCGGTCGCTGCACAAAGTATTCAAGGAATTATCTTCTTCAGCCAACTCAACTATCAAACAGAAGAAAGCGTTTTTATGCTTGCTCCAGTCGCTGTGCATCCAGATTTTCAAGCACAAGGCATTGGGCAAGCACTGATCAAATATGGACTGAGTGCCCTAAAAAATCTCAAAGTTGAGATCGCGGTAACCTATGGAGATCCAAACTTTTACAGCAAAGTTGGATTCTCACCGATTACAGAAGCAACACTTCAAGCCCCTATGCCACTTTCCATGCCTCCAGGTTGGCTTGCACAGTCTCTTAAGGATTCCACTGCACCCATAAAATCTCTTCATACAAAACCTAAATGCGTCGTCCCATTTCAAAACCCTGACTATTGGTAATGAGTCATTGTGAATGTCAAACAGCACTTAGCCTACTCTTTTCACCAGCCTGTATTCGACCTACAGTCAAATTTTGAAATCTATACAGATGGCGCCTATTTTAAACAGCATCATTTAGGTGGCTGGGGTGTGGCGGTTTACGAAAAAGAAAAACTGGTTAAAACCTTAAATGGAGTGAAAATGTCGCAATCCAGCCTTGAAATGGAACTTATTGCGGCTATTAACGCTTTAAGATGGTTTCAAAAAAATCATCCTAAACAAGCGGTCAAGCTGTTTACCGATGCACAAATCCTGCTTGAAGGGCTATTTGATAAATATACTTTGTGGGAAAGAAATAACTGGCAAAGTAAAAACGGAAACGATGTCGCCTATGCTGAACTTTGGCAAAAGCTTCACGAATTAAGCTTTCACCGGCCGGTAAACTTTTATTGGGTGAAAGCTCACTTCAAAAACTCTGGCAATCAACTCGCTGATCAACTTGCCAGGGAAAGTATTTTAAAATTCCATGATTAATGAGTTTAAGCTCATTTCATCCTCAAAAGAAACCCCGATTCTTTGCATTAAATTTCATCATTAGAGTGATTCAACCAAGAATGAATTTTTTCCTCTAAAACCTTAGGGTTAATCGGCTTGGAAATATAGTCATCCATCCCAGCAGCCATACAACGTTCTTTATCGCCCATCATCGCATTTGCTGTCATTGCAAGAACTGGAACTTTCGCTATTTCACCAGGCAATTGACGAATTTTACCCGTGGCCTCATAGCCATCCATGACAGGCATTTGGCAGTCCATTAACACTAAAGGATAGGTATTGGATTGAAGTGCTTCCAGCGCTTCTTCGCCATTTTGAGCTAAATCAACTTCAATCCCAAGCTTTGCCAATAACGCTATCGCCAAGCGTTGATTAACGAAATTATCTTCTACCAATAAAACTTTAACTTTATTTTCTACGTCGCCCTCTCTTCCAAGTTGGAATGTTTCAGTTTTTTCTTGTGCATCTGTCTCCGGCGTCGATATATTTTCGGGCGGCTTTACAGAATTCAGTTCCTTCGAAATTCCATCAAAATTTAACTGTTTGTCGAGTTGATATTCGAAAGCAGCAAAGTAGTCATAAAGTCGCGAATGTGCCATCGGTTTAGTAACCGTCAGCATTCCGATTAATTTTGCTTTTTGCACCACTTCTACAGAGTGTTGTTGAGGAGGCGTCAACAATAAAATGACATTAGGGAAGTGACCATGAAATTCTTTTTCAAAAATTTCATTCACATCATCCAAATCAAACCCAAAACCAAGCAAGGAATTGAGATCCAAAATCATAACGGCTTGAGGGTTTTTCTTTTGTGTTTCAATCCAATCTGCAATCGTCTCACTAGCTAACAACTGAATATTCAATTTCATGTATTGATGGGTAATAAGCGGCATGACTTCACTATTTCTGTTCAATACATTTAAAAAGTGAGTCTCTTCAAAAACTTGCAAACACCCTTCTTGAGTCTGTTTATTAACCGGTACTTTAATAGGTAGGGTAAACCAGAAACGACTTCCTTTACCCAGAGTACTATCGAAATTGATATCCCCACCCATCAGAATAACAAGCTGTTTAGAGATGCTTAACCCAAGTCCAGTCCCACCATATTTACGAGTCGTGGAGCCATCTGCTTGTGAAAACGAATCAAACAGTTTGGCTTGAGCATCGGCTGCAATGCCAATCCCGGTGTCTTTCACCTCAACTTTAATCATAGTTTTTGAATCATCGGTCCAATTCACCACCACTCGAATCAAACCGTTTGACGTAAATTTAATCGCATTACTTAAAAGATTTAATACGACCTGTCGAATTCGTGTTTCATCCGCCCAGATATATTTAGGAATACTCGGTTCAACGAAATAAACTAGTTTCAGCTGTTTTTTGTAGACATTATCCGAAACCAACTCCAAACAGTTTTCTAACATATGAATAAAATTCATCGTATCTGGGGTGATTTCGAGCTTTCCCGCCTCAATTTTTGAGAAGTCTAAAATATCATTAATAATTCCAAGCAGAGAATTCGCACTACCGGAAACCATAGATAAAACTTCTTGTTGTTCAGTATTCAATTGCGTGTCTTTCAACAAATCCGTCATACCAATAATGCCATTCATCGGTGTACGAATTTCGTGACTCATATTCGCAAGAAACTCGGATTTTAACTTGGCACTGTCTTCCGCTTTATTTTTTTCAATTGATAACGCCTGATTCATTTCAGACATCTGATCGATCAAACGATTCGATTCGCTAAGAGTCTTCTTAAGACGTCCAAAAATTAAACTCAAAATAATCACAGAAGCTAACACCAACGAAATAATCCAAAAAAATGAACTCAACGCATTTTTTTCGATATCAATAACACTTTGACTAATCGGTCGTGACACGGAGAATACACCCCGAACATCTCCCACTTTCCAATTATTTTTTGGCGTTCCAGGATAAGAGTTATGGCAGGCAACACAGGCAGGTTTCAGTCGATCCGCAATGGCATAACGCAACAACATTTCGCCATTTTCTTTCTCTATTCTCCAAAACTTTTGTTCCGGGTTTTTACGCAAAGCTTCCATTGCATCTAGCTCAAACGAATCAAGAGTTTGCTTCCGCCATGGAAAAGGTAAGTCACTGTATAGCTTAACTTTATAGTGCTCTTGTTGGGTGCTTAGGTAATCTCCAAGCTCTTTAGCAAAAGTGGCAGGCAATGGCATCGCACCAGGAATCTCATTGAATTCATGGGTGATTTGAACACCAGATTCATTCAGTTTTGGTAAAAGCTCCGAGGTGTAGAAATCACGAAACTTGATCGCAACTTCTGCAAACTGACCTGCATCGTCTATTGCAACTTGTTCGGCAATGGCTTTATTGGCATTGTAGTTCTGCCAAAATATATAAGTAATTCCAAGCAGTAACAACAGCGAGACAATAAAGAGAAAGAAATCAGAAAGTTTCTTGATAAAGAATGACCACATAAACTCAGTCTTACCTATAAAAATTAATCTGAAACCTCAAAGGTCTGTCGAATACTCAAGTCCAGAGAGAGCTGAAAGGTGTTTATACGAGTAATTTCTTATTATACGCACAGTAAGAGAATTGTCTTATGCTTAAGTCAAGCTTCATTCAGTATTAATGATTGGGATTAAATTTTAGAACGTTAGATGGGGTAATTAAAAGAAAACCGGCCGGTGAAAACTTTCAACCGGCCGGTATCACTTAAGATTTGAGAAGATAAAAACTGTCTAATCTTCTTGTTCTTCAAGCTCCACACGCTCGTCACGCTTTTGTTTACGGTTGGCAATCTCTTTTTGGCGTACGGCTTCAGCTAACCCTTTTGGATCGGACAACTGAGCATAAGCCACTTCAAATGCTTGTTGCTGAAACTTTTTCATGCCTGTTTCCGCAAACGGGATACTCATTGGAAAACGCTTTAAAATCGCAGACTGGGTTGCTGGAATCATAACCGTCACTTTAACACCGGGTAAAACCTGAAGCGCACCTTCTAATTTAAAGCCGTTCGCTCCGCCGGCAAATCTTCCTTTTTTCATGCGACCACGAATGACAATTTCATCGACTTTGTAATCTTGAACTAATTGCGCAAAGCTTTTTTGAAAATACTGTAATTGCTCCTGATCATCCGGATTACGACAATTGACTTTTCTTGCCCGAAAATCTGGGATGTAAAACATACCGTTGTCTTGTTCCAAAAGCGCAACAACTGCATCATTTCCTGTTAATTCAATTCCTAAAATTCTCATTTCTTGTCCCTACTTCTTTGCCCAAACATCGCGTAAGCCTACCGTTTTGTTAAAGACTAACTTATCAGTAATTTTATTATCTCGGCAGAAATAGCCTTCTCGCTCAAATTGATATGCTAGTTCTGGTTTAGCATTAACCATTGATGGCTCAACCAAACCTTGCTTAACAACCAACGATTCAGGGTTAATCACCGATTCAAAATCGTCTTCTTTAGCTGGGTTCGCCACTGTAAAAAGTCGGTCATAAATACGAATTTCAGCAGGAACGGCTTTACTGGCCTCAACAAAGTGAATCACGCCTTTTACCTTACGACCATCCGCAGGATTTTTTCCCAGCGTTTCAGGATCGTAAGTTGCATAAACAGTTGTGACATTACCGTCCGCATCCGTTTCAAAACGTTCACCTTTAATAATATAGCTATTTCTCAATCGAACTTCTTTATCTAACGCTAGACGCATAAATTTACGGTTTGGCGCTTCGGGTTGAAAGTCTGCGCGGTCAATATAGATTTCTTTTCCAAAGAAGATCTCACGTTTACCCATTGTTTCATTTTGCGGATGAACCGGAGCCTGAATTGATTCAACTTGTCCTTCTGGATAGTTTTCAATGATGACCTTAATAGGGTCAATAACAGCCATGGTACGCGGTGCTACCACATTCAAATCATCACGAATTGCAGCCTCTAGAATCCCCATTTCCGTCATAGAATCGACTTTCGAAATCCCGATACGTTCAGCAAAATCGCGTAAAGATGCAGGTGTGTAACCTCGACGACGCATACCTGAAATGGTTGGCATACGCGGATCATCCCAACCTTCAACCAACTTGTCTGCAACCAGTTGATGCAACTTTCGCTTTGACATGACCGTGTATTCTAAATTTAAACGTGAAAATTCATATTGACGTGGTCGGTCTGGTTTATTGAATTCATCTAAATTATCCAGTACCCAATCATACAAACGACGGTTGTCTTGGAATTCAAGTGTACACAGCGAGTGTGTCACGCCTTCAACCGCATCAGAAATACAGTGCGCGAAATCGTACATTGGATATATACACCATTCATCACCGGTTTGGTGGTGATGTTCAAAACGCACTCTGAACAATGTCGGATCACGCATGCACATAAAACTAGAAGCCATATCGATTTTGGCACGAAGAACACACTCGCCTTCTTTGAAACCACCTGCTCGCATTTTTTCAAATAAGGCTAGATTCTCTTCCGGTGAAGTATTGCGGTATGGACTATCTTTGCCCGGTTCCTTCAAACTCCCGCGATACTCACGAGTTTCTTCACTACTCAAGAAACAGACATAAGCTAAACCTTTTTGAATCAATTCAACGGCTGCTTGATAAAATCGTTCGAAGTAATTAGATGAATAACAGACATCTCCTGCCCAATGAAAACCTAACCATTCGACATCCTGTTTAATCGACTCGACAAATTCCATATCCTCTTTGGCCGGATTTGTGTCATCAAAACGCAGGTTACATTCGCCTTGATAATCGACAGCGAGACCGAAGTTTAAACAAATCGACTTGGCATGACCAATATGCAAATACCCATTTGGCTCAGGAGGGAAACGGGTGCGAATAATCTGATGTTTTTGAGCTTCTAAATCTTCGTTAATGATATTTCGAATAAAGTTTACTGGACGCTCAACCGCATCCTTTTTGATAGAATCACTCATCAAACCTAACCTGTGAAATTTAAATAATTATTTGAGCCTATGCTCACTGAATTTTGGAAGTTACCACCCGTGTTTTACGGGAATCTTTTTTATGTTCTGTAGTGTTGTTTGGACGCTTCGTAATCTGCAATCAATTTTTCAACAGCATCCTCATCATAAGGCTTTAACCCACTGAGCGTCATTGTCTTAAAACCTTGACCAATTTTACGTTCATTAAGTTGAATAGAAAATGGAATCTTAACCTTGCCACGCTTGCCTTCTACCGTTAGCAGTGCATCCTCTAAAACCAACTCTGGAATTTGCGTCAAATTAATAATTGGTCGCTCGAATTCAAATGCCATTTTTTCGTAAATTACCATCGGACGAGCCGGATTAATCATGACCCCATGCTGCTTCATCAGCGGCACCAAAATATGTGGAAAACTCATACCAGAAAAAGCGACATAAGCCTCACAAAATCCTGCAATAACCTTCTCATTTTGCAGGCTCTGTCCTGATTTTTGTCCGCACAGAAACGCTTTTCCTGCATCATCGATAACACTAAATTTATTCGCTTGCTCACTAAATGTTAAGACAGCACCATCTGGAACCATTCCTTGGTAATCAAACTCCATGGATTGGCTAATTCCAAATCGCATTAATACGAGCGAAAATAACAAGTCACCCGGTACACAAAAACGTTTTGAATCGGAGTTATGCAACGGATTAAAATCTTGAGCAATTTCTTTAGCAAACCGGCTGCCTTGGTTAGCAGTAATTGAAATTTTGTTTGGAATACCGTGAAGTGCATCAAGTTGGTTTGGAGCAGCATCTTTATTCACAGCGCTGTTGTAAAAGTTTTGTAAGTTCATAGCGTTTCGTAGATTAAAATTTTGTCAGAGAATCATACGCGAAAAGCCTGAAAAAGTCTTGTTTGACGAAGATTTCACTAAGACTATTTTATCCGTTTAAATTGACGACCGGCCGGTGATGTTGCAGCTGAATAATATTTAAGCTTTTGCTTTCCCCTTTCATGAATATAGTCACATTCGGGATAGGTGGAACACCCATAAAACTTTCCATGCTCAGATTCCTTTGCCACCAAAGTACCCACATCACACTCTGGACAAAAGCATTTCTCGGTATGATCACACGCCGGATAAAGATTACATCCCCAGAAAATACCATATTGACCATATCGCTCTAACATTTTCCCTTCACCACATTTGGGGCATTGATCCAGTTTGCGCAAAGAATCACTGGATTTTACCCCCTCCATTTCTATAATATCAGCCACAAAACTCGACGTATCCACCGAACTGGAAAGCAAAAATACGCCGCGTTTTGCACGGGTCAAGGCAACATAAAACAGGCGACGCTCCTCAGCATGCTCAAAATGCTCAATTTTCGGAATGACCAAATTCAAAATCGCGTCATCGGATAAGGTGCTCGGGAAGCCATAAGTGCCTGACTCCAAGTTCAACATAATGACATAATCCGCTTCCAAGCCTTTTGATGCATGAATGGTTTTGAAGTCAATCTTTAACCCCAAACACCGCTGTTGCAAGTACGACAAATTATTTGGCTTCAGACGATGATATCGCGCTAATAAATAGACACTCAAAACCTGCTGATGCTTATAAGCAAGTGCATTGAGTTTGTCTAAAAGTGCTAATAATTTTTCATTGTGTTCAGACTGACTGCTATAAGCTTCAATATGAACTTGATCGGCTTGAATGTTCGCATGTGCCTGAACTGTTTTTGTCAATTGTTCAGGGTTTCGTTGAACAAAGTTAGCTGCGACATCAGCAATTCCCTGATAACAACGAAATGTTCGGGTTAAATAATTCGTTTTTGTCACACCAAAATGACGTTCAAAATGCGTCATAATGTCAATATCTGCACCCGAAAAGCGATAAATCGATTGCCAATCGTCACCGACTGCAAAAAGTCTACACTCAGGTTTTTGATCCAATAATGCTTTTAATAAACGTTTCCGATCTTGAGAGATATCTTGAAATTCATCGACCAAAAGGTATTTAAACTGATGACGCCATTCTCTCGACTCCAAAACTAAACAGGCTTGATTGATCTGGTCGTTAAAATCAATTGCGTTCTGTTGATTTAGATTTTCTTGATAAGCGGCATACAAGGGCTTGAACATTTTTAAAAAAGCATTGGTACGCAACAAATCAAAATCTGCGACAGGGTTAAACTCCGTTTGTTCTAACGGCTCTTTATCCATTTCGGCAGCAGAAGATTCTGCAGGAAACAACCCTGAATGAATGGAGCTGGCCACCCACTCTATCTTGGCATCTAAATCCGCTAAACTGGCACCATTGGCTTTGAAATGCTGCAAAAAACTGCAAAAAATCGTCAAATCGTCAAACGGCGAATAATTTGCATAAAGTTTAGGCTCGATTGCCTCTAATGGCATCCATTTGGGTTCAAGACCTTTATCAATAAAAAAATTGTCTAACTTATTAAAGATTTCACCACTTTCAAAGTCAGCACTCGTGGTGACAAAATGGGCAATATCATAAGTTTTAACGATATTTTGTTTTCGTGTTAAAAAGTCATCATAGTTTTCAAGAAATACTGGCCGGTACCCTTCCGTATTTATCGCAAAATGATCATGATAGACACCAATCGTAGGATAATAGAAGTCTGCCGGGAGCGCCTTTTGATCTCCAGGCAATTCAACCGGTTTAAGGTATTGGAACTCGATTTGGTGAAGAATTAACCAATTGGCAATCATCTGAGCTTCAAGAGACGTAACCAATAGACCATTCAAACATTCGAATACAGGTCGCCGGACAGTCTTTCGACCCACTTTGCTCTGGTGATAAGTCGCACCTATTTGCAGTAAATAATCATAATATTTATGCATGGAATCAATGCTAAACAATGGTGGACGAGGCTTTTTGTATAGAGCCAAATACTCGAACCAGTCTTGTTTGAACACATCATCTTCGGCAAGTTTCTGCCGAATGGTCGCATCAAAAAACTCGATTAAGGCACGGTTTCCGCCTTGCGCAAAATCAACAATCCGAGGTTTGAATCCCTGCTTCTCAAAAATGACATTCAAACCAAACGCATGAAACGTGGAAATTTGAATTTGTTGTGCGATTGCGTCACCTAGAACATTCATTAATCGGTTACGAATACTTTGGCTGGCTTCATCGTTATAAGCTAATAAAGCAATTTCGTTCGGCTGTGCTAATTCATTTTTAAGCAGATAAACCACTTTCGCAACTAACGTGGAAGACTTACCGGAACCTGCCGATGCAATTAATAAGTTGCGGTCTTCTTCCGTTACCACTGCAGTCAGCTGCTCATCCGTTAGCGGATATGCCTCAAGATGCGCCAACCAAGGTTTGACTCGATCAATTTCAGCTTGCACAAACGCATCATTATGTTGTTTTACCTTTTCGGAATTCGGATCATACAAGCTTAAAAACACATCTAAGCTTTTTGAATCAATTCCTGTTTTACTCGTAAATTCGGAATTCTCAATCAAGGTGTCATCAAAAAAGATATGGGATAAAACTTGCCCCAATTCAGAATATTTTTGCAAAAAATCTCGAATGGCGGACTGTGACAGATAAATGTTCTGACTAAAAAGCTTTTCAATTACATCTTCTAGGGTTTCTCCACCCATAGAAACCTTAACCGCTTTACCAATAAGCCATTGATGACATGCCCCACGAATAGCCTCAAAAAACTCTAACGCTTGCGTATGACGAATGCCTTGAATACGAGTTTGAAAAGTTTGCGTATTGATAACAAAATCATCAAACAGTAAACCTTGCTGCAAATTGACATCTTGCAGTTCACAGAACAAAACCGTTGTTTGCTCAGCTGTACTGGATTGTGACTGGCTTTGAATCGAAAAACCTTCGTCAAAGAAGTCTAGAAATAGAGATGGAGATTGAAAAAAACGCATAAATTTTTAAAATAAAAAACCTTGGGTATAAATGTCATTCATAACCCAAGGTTAAGGAACCTCTGATCGAATCAGATTAATTTCTGGCAACGCCAAATTTATCAGGTCAAGGCGTGAAGTTGCAGGAATGTCTAGACCTTGCAAGACTTCGCAACGCAGAGATGAAAAATTTGGCTAAGCCCCTATGGGCGAGGCTTCTACCCCGATTTTTTGTTGTTGTGTCCCTTGGCCTTAGAGTGACTATGGCCGGCGTGCCACGCCTAAAACAATCGGGGTAGAAGTCTCGCAGAATTTCAATTTGATTTAATCAGAGGTTCCTTAATAACCTTTACCGGCCGGTAAAGTATGTAATAGGCTAAGCTTAAGTCAAATTAAGCTTTATGAAGATAGTTTCTAAGGTTGTAACGATAAATAAAACCAGGAAAAGCGAAAATCATAAACATGAAGAACACAATGGTGTAAAACTCCCAGCCTTGCGGTGCAACATGCCCCATCACCTTTTTTTCAAGAAGATAGGCAAAAATTCCCGTTATTCCAAAGTACGTCAGAAATTCAATCATATTGACGATAAAGGATTTACTTTCAACTTTAATCATCAAAAACAGACGACTTACCATAATAAAAGGTAAATTTGCTAAAACGAGTGCGGTTACTAACAATAACCATACAGCGCTGTTTTGATCCATAATCAACCCTCGTGTCCTTGCTATATCTTTAATTCATAAAAAAGCCCGCACATCGATTTTTTGTGCGGGCTTTATAATACCTCATTTTTTACCGGCCGGTGGAATGTTACCGGCCGGTAAACAAAAGGTCAGCATTACGAAATACTGTTGTAAGCCAAGTCAATTAAACCTGCTGGCATCAAACCTAAAACTAACAGTGAAATCGCAACCAAACTCAACCCCCAATGCACCACTGGGCTTGAAATTTCAATCGCCTCTTTGTATTCCGACTTATCGAAGTACATGGCCTTAACGACACGTAGATAATAGAAGGCAGAGATAACAGCCGTTATGACTGCAATCACAGCAATCCAAGTAAAGCCTGCTTTAACAACCTCTTCGATGACTAAAATCTTCGCCCAAAAACCGATGAATGGAGGAATACCGGCCATAGAAAACATGATGATTAACATCATCAACGCCAACCATGGATTTTTCGCATTTAAACCTTTAAAGTCCGCAACACGGTCAAACTCATTACCTGTTTTTGACAGCGCAACAATCATTCCAAAACCAGCCACACCAGTAATAGCATAAATAATGACATAGAACATTGAGGCTGAGAAACCATCCGCTGTAGCCGCTAAAACACCTAACAACAAGAAACCAATATGACCGATACCCGAGTAAGCCAACATACGTTTTAGGTTGTCTTGCGCAATCGCAACAATCGCACCCACAGCTAGAGACAAGATCGCCAACATAATAATCAATTGCTGCCAATCATCAACAAGTCCCGGCATTCCTTCGAATAATAGACGGTAAACCATCGCAAATCCTGCAATCTTAGGTGCGGTTGCAAGATACAGCGTTACCGCAGAAGGCGAACCGTGATAAACATCAGGCATCCACATGTGGAATGGAACCGCACCCAGTTTGAATGCCAGACCAATCACGACAAATACCACACCAAACGCTAAAACGATTCCATCTGCAGAACCGGAAGCAATCACTTGTTTCATTTCAGTGAAGGTAATCGTACCAGTTGCACCATAAATCATTGAGAAACCATACAACAACATACCCGTTGCAAGCGCACCCAGTACAAAATATTTCATACCCGCTTCAACCGCTTGGCCATCGTATTTACGCAGTGCAATCATGGCATACATCGCCAATGACATGATTTCCAAACCTAGATACATAGTGATGAAGTTGTTTGCCGAAATCATGACAAACATACCTAGTACACCGAACAGCCCTAGAACAAAGAATTCACCACTATAGAACTTATGCTGTAGCAAATATTCACGTGAAAAGAAGAACACACCAATTGAAACCAATACAGTGAATAGCTTCATGACATCCGCAAATGCATCGCGAACAAAGCTGTCATTAAAGGTGTAAATCGTTTCAACGCTGAATGAGCTGATCACTAAGTAGCCAACCACAAGTAGTGAAGCTTGGGTTGCATAATAGGTGGCGAATTGATAACGCTTTGACCAAAAGGTATCTGCAACCAGAATAAACGATGCTAACGCCAGTAGCACCATTTCTGGGACTGCAGGAGCAAATGCTGGAATTTCAAAATTCATACTATTAACTCACCCATCCTATTAAAGTTTTGACGTGGTGGCTTGCACCAATAAGTTTTCAACAGAGGTATGCATCACTTCCATTAATGGACCTGGGTACACACCTAATGCAATCACTGCAATCGCAAGTGTTGCCATAATCGCAAATTCGCGTGAATTCAAATCTTGCAGTTTTTCAACATTTTCGTTGGTCACTGCACCGAAGAAGACACGTTTCACCATCCATAAGGTATAAGCCGCACCAATAATTAGCGTAAGTGCTGCAAGCGTTCCATACCAGATATTCGCTTTAAACGAGGCAATGATTACCATGAACTCACCGACGAAACCTGAAGTTCCTGGAAGACCCGAGTTGGCCATTGCAAATAGAACAGCAAACATGACAAACCATGGCATCTTATTAACCACACCACCATAAGCAGTAATGTCACGAGTATGCATACGATCATATAAAACACCAATCGCAAGGAACATCGCTCCTGAGATGAAACCATGCGAGATCATTTGTACCATCGCACCTTCCATACCCATGGTCGCACCCTCCATAGTTCCGTGGTTCTGCATAATGTCATACACCAAGAACATACCAAGTGTTACGAAGCCCATGTGTGAAATCGATGAATAAGCAACCAGCTTTTTCATATCTGACTGAACCAATGCCACTACACCAATATAAACAATCGCAATCAGTGATAGGGCAATAACTAACCAATCAAGCTGCATTGAGGCATCCGGTGTAATCGGTAGTGAGAAACGGACGAATCCATACCCCCCCATTTTCAACATGATGGCTGCTAGCACAACCGAACCTGCTGTCGGAGCCTCAACGTGAGCGTCCGGAAGCCAAGTGTGCACAGGGAACATTGGAATTTTTACGGCAAAAGCAATCAAGAACGCTAAGAAGATTAGGATTTGCGCAGTCATGCCTAGAGGCATTTCATGGAAATCCAAAATCGAGAAACTGCCAATCTGCCAGTACATATACAGGAATGACACCAGCATGAATACCGAACCAAAGAAGGTATATAGGAAGAACTTCATGGTCGCATAAACACGACGTGGTCCACCCCATTTACCGATGACGATAAACATCGGAATCAACAACGCTTCCCAGAAGATATAGAACAAGATTGAGTCTAATGCTGTGAAAACACCAACCATAATCCCGCCCATAATAAGGAAGGCTCCTAGATACTGTTCAACACGTTCCTTAATGCACTCCCAAGCCGAAGCGATTACTAAAACTTGGGTAAAAGTGGTCAACAATACTAACGGCATAGATAAACCATCTACCCCGAGGAAGTATTCAACATTGAACATTGGCACCCATTGAACACGTTCTACAAATTGCATTTGTGCTGTGTTGTAATCAAATCCAGTCACTAGTGGAATTGAAAGAATAAATGTCAGCACCGCAACGAACAAGGACAACCATTTTGCAACAGTGTCATTGTTACGCCCAGCAAACAACACGATCAAACCACCGATAATAGGTAGCCAAATCAGCGTGCTAAGAATATAGCTATCAAGCATAAACTCTATTTCCTTTTCTTATTATTCTTCTAATTACCACAAGACCCAGATCAGCATGCCTAGTAGGCCGAAGATCATGACAAATGCATAGTGATACATGAAACCAGTTTGCGTACGACGCAATCCCTGTGCAGAATGCGCTACCGCCATAAAGGCATTAGTCACCATACCAGTATCAATCAACTTAACGTCCACCCATTTAGTGAGGAAAGCACCTAACTTGCGCGTTCCATTCACAAATACAATCTCATTCAAGCGATCAAAGCCATAAGCGTTATCTAGCATGTAGTAACCTCGTGGGCACATCTTTTGAAGCTTTGCAGGCATATCAGGTTTTTTGATATACATGAACCAAGCCAGTGCTACACCTGACAGTGCTAAGATAACTGGTAAAGAGGCAAACGATGTCCAGATCAGATTAAAGGTACCTTCAAAATACTGAGTATAGACCATCATCATTGTGTCGTTTTCAGGCTTAATCTGAATAGCTTCCGCGAAGTACTGACCATTCAGCATAGGCTCGAACATTGGAATCCCCATCAATACAGCAGGAATCGCCAACAAAATTAGAGGGATCGTCACAACTAGTGGCGACTCTTTAATTTTGTGCGTGCGAACATATTCTGACTCTTCTCCGTGGAATACAATAAAGAACATACGGAAGCTGTAGAACGCAGTGATAAAGACCCCCGCTAGCAATAACACATAAGCAAAGTCAGCACCGAAGCGATCTGAGTATCCCAAACTCAATAGAATTGAGTCTTTTGAGAAGAATCCTGAGAAGCCTGGGAAACCAATTAAGGCCAAAGAACCTATCAACATCGCCCAGTAAGTTACCGGCATATATTTCTTCAAACCACCCATTTGTCGAATGTCTTGAATATGGTGCATTGCAATAATGACTGAACCGGCAGCAAGGAACAACAAAGCTTTAAAGAATGCGTGAGTTAATACATGGAACATCGCACCTGCATAAGCAGATGCACCTAACGCTGCAGTCATATAACCTAACTGAGAAAGCGTTGAGTATGCAACTACACGTTTGATATCTTGCTGGATAAGTCCCAAAAGCCCCATCATGAATGCGGTAAGTGCCCCAATAATCAATACAACCGAAAGTGCAACCTCAGATAATTCATAAGCTGGTGAAAGTCGAGCTACCATAAATATACCGGCGGTTACCATCGTTGCCGCATGGATCAACGCTGAAATTGGCGTCGGACCTTCCATTGACTCTGGTAGCCAAACGTGAAGTGGCATCTGAGCAGATTTACCCATAGCACCAACGAATAGCAATATCAACATCAGCGTGATCATTGACCATTCCACACCAGGAATGATTTCAATCATCACGTCTTTTTGGGTTGCAAGCTGGTTAAAGAACTCTTTGTAGTCCATGGTATTGAAATACACATAAACGACTGCAATACCCAAAATGAAACCAAAATCACCCACACGATTCACTAAAAACGCTTTTAAGTTTGCTTGAATCGCCGACTCACGCTTCATGTAGAAACCGATCAAAAGGTAAGAAACTAGTCCTACCGCTTCCCAACCAAAGAACAGTTGTAGGAAGTTGTTTGCCATAACCAATGAAAGCATTGAAAAGGTAAACAAAGAGATATATGAAAAGAAACGTTGGTAATACGGGTCATCATGGGCGTAATCTTCGTCATGATCCATATAACCAATGGTATAGATATGGACCATCAAAGAGACGAACGTTACTACCAACATCATCGTGGCAGACAATTTGTCAATCATAAAGCCGATTTCAAACTTCACGCCGTCGACTACCATCCAGGTGTATAGCGATGCATTGTATTCTGCGTGCCCCTGGAAAACGAACAACCAAAATACATAAATAGCGGCTAGGGTGGAAACCGCCACACCTGCAATTGTGGAATAATGAGCCCCTGCTCGGCCGACTTGACGACCGAACAGACCTGCAATCATCGCACCCACTAAAGGTGCAAGCAGAAGGACTGTTAAAATTTCATGTAACATTCAGTCTTACCCCTTCAGTGAACCAAGATCATCAACATTGATGCTCTTACGATTTCGGAATACCAATACGATAATCGCTAAACCAATTGCCGCTTCCGCTGCAGCAACCGTCAAAATAAAGAATACGAAAATCTGCCCAGTCACATCATTTAGATAATGTGAAAACGCCACTAAGTTAGTATTCACCGCTAACAGCAACAGCTCAATTGACATCAATAGAACAATAACGTTTTTACGGTTTAGGAAGATACCGGCCATGCTGATCATAAACAGCACTGCGCCAAATAAAAGATAGTCAGAAAGCGCAATCATTTTTTATCTTCCTCCTCGTTTTGAACCACTGGCTTTTCAACCACTGCATCCATTTTCACCATCTCGAAGCGGTCTTTCGCCAACGTACGGTTTTGTTTATCAATGTCTTGGTACAACACGGTGCCGGTCGGACGTCGACGTAAAGTTAGCGCTATTGCTGCAACAATCCCAACCAACAATAGAACAGCAGCCAAAATAAAAGCATATGCATGCTCCGTATAAAGTGGAACAGCAATAGCTTCAGTGTTACTGAAGTCTGCAGGTTTTGGTGCAGGAGCTGCCACCTTATCTAAGCCAAAATGATCTGGACCAATCACCATGTACATCAAGGCAAAAATCGCAACAGCTGCCAAAGCACCAATTGGTAAATAGCGCGTAAATCCTTCTTTTAAAATCGCCATGTTGATGTCAAGCATCATAACGACGAACAGGAAAAGAACCATCACAGCACCGACGTAAACAAGAATCAGTACCAGTCCTAAGAATTCAGCTTGCGCCATAATCCAAAGACCGGCCGTAGAAATAAAAGCTAACACTAACCAAAGTGCAGCCTTTACCGGGTTTTTAACAGTAATCATCATCAATCCAGAGATCGTGGCGATTGCTGCTAACAAATAAAATACAAATTGTTCAAAGCTCATAGCAACGTCTCTCGAGATTAACGGTATTTCGCGTCTGCCGCACGATCCGCAGCAATTTGCGTTTCATGCTTGTCACCAAAGGCTAAAAGATCTTCTTTGGTACGGATATGAGGCCCTCTTTCGTGGAACTCATATTCAAACACACGGGTTTCAACAATCGCATCAACTGGGCAAGCTTCTTCGCAGAAACCGCAGTAGATACACTTAAACATATCAATGTCATATTGCGTGGTACGACGGGTACCGTCTTCACGTTCTTCTGATTCAATCGTAATCGCATTTGCTGGACAGACCGCTTCACACAACTTACAGGCAATACAACGCTCTTCACCGTTTTCATAACGGCGCAATGCATGATGCCCACGAAAACGTGGCGACAAAGGGGTTTTCTCTTCAGGGTAACGAACGGTAATCTTACGCTTGAATAAATACTTCAAAGTAACCATTGAACCTTTAATCAGTTCGGTTAGACCCCAAGTTTTAATTAGATGATTTAAATTACTCATGTCTGCCTCTATTAGTTAAACCAAGGGCCAAAGCTGAAGTATTTCATTGCACCAACAACAAATACCCAAACAATGGTTAATGGAATTAACACTTTCCAACCCAAACGCATTAGTTGGTCATAACGGTAACGTGGGTAAGTCGCACGTAACCACAAGAATACAAACAGTAGGAAAGCAACCTTAATTGACAACCACGCTAGTTGCGGAACCCATGAGAACATTGCCTCAAGACCTGGAATACCTTCAAACGGTGAAAGCCAGCCACCTAGGAACATGATTGAAGTCATAAATGAAATCAGAATCATCATGGCGTATTCTGCCAACATGAAAACACCAAATGTCATTCCAGAATAATCAACATGGAACCCAGCAACGATTTCTGCCTCACCTTCAATCACGTCAAACGGTGTACGGTTGGTTTCAGCAAGGCCAGAAATGAAGTAAACAAAAAACATTGGTAATAATGGCAATAAATACCAGTTCCATACGCCACCTTGCTGACCTTGAACAATTTCAGTCAAGTTCATCGAACCGGCAATCATTAAAACGGTTACCAACGCGAAACCCATCGCTATTTCATACGAAATCTTTTGAGCTGAACCACGCAATGCACCCAAGAATGCATACTTAGAGTTGGATGCCCAACCTGCGACAATTGTTCCATACACGAGAATCGACGAGACTGCTAGGACATAAAGCACACCGGCATTAATGTCGGTGACCACCACCCCTTCGGAGAATGGAATAACTGCATAGGCAGCCACTGCAGGTGCAATTGCTAGAATGGGTGCAATGATAAATAGGTATTTGTTGGACTGAGCCGGAAAAATAACCTCTTTGGTCATTAACTTTAACGCATCAGCAATTGGTTGCAGAAGCCCAATTGGACCAACACGGTTAGGTCCCATGCGCACTTGCATAAAACCAATCACTTTACGCTCTGCATAGGTCAACCATGCAACTACCAGCATAATTGGCAGAATGACGGCCACCGCTTGAAGCACAAGGGTAATAAGTGTCGCTAGCCAATCAAATAAGAAGCCAGCTAAAAAGGCTTGAATTGCATCAAACATTAATTATCCCCTTTTGCTGTATCTAGACCAACACGACCCATCGTTGCGGTATCTGCATCTGGTGTTGCTTGTAAGGATGGGCTTCGGCGAACCAAGGCATCCATTTGATATGGAGATACCAACTGACACTGAGTGTCGTTATTAGATGAAGGTAAACTGCAATCAAAAGTTGCAAATGCAATTTGTGAATGCTTATTATCGAGAACTTCTCGTAAAACTTCATTGGTATGCGTGTGATCAAAACCAGAAAGATTGAACATATTGCCCATGACACGCAATATTTTCCAAGCAGCTTTCGCATCACCTTTTGGTTCAGCCGCCATTTTGAACGATTGCTTTAAACCGTTAGCATTAACAAATGTCCCTGCAGTTTCGGCAAAAGTGGCAATCGGTAGCATTACATCAGCGTATTCACGTTGATATTCGCTATCGAAGGCCGTTAAATTCACAACGAATCCAGCACTCTGCATTGCATTCAAAGCCTTACTTCCATCAACAAAGTCTTTTTCAGGTTCTAGACCGAGGTTAATAAAAGCACTCATACCATCAAGCATCTGTTGTGCATTTTTACCACCGGCCGGTAAGAAATTCACTAGATGAGCCCCAACTTCATTTGCTTGAATGGGAAGAACACTTAATTTAGCACCGGTATTATTCGCAATGCTATTTGCTAACTTAAGAATCACTGAATAGTCAGGATGCAACTGCGAAATCTGTCCAACCATAATAGAAGCATCATTCGCATCCATTAAAATTTGAGCTGCTTGCTTATGCCCATCTGCCATATTAGCAGAGGATGTCAGTTCTTCTGATTCCCCTTTTAATTCCGCAGCCGCTTTCGCGATTCCAGCTAATTCTGCAACCAAACCAGATTCATAAAAACCTGTCGTTTGATAGTTGAATGAAAAGTTTTCAGGGTTAACTGTAAATACTTTTGCATTTTTCACAGTGACTGCTTTACGTAAACGCGTATTTAAAATCGGCAATTCTTTACGCAAATATGTACCAACTAGCAAGGCGGCATCTAATTTGTCCGTTGCTTCAATAGAATGAGCAAGTGAAGGCGTATGGAAGCCTTTAGCATCCAATGAAAAATCCTGCTGACGAGTACGGAAGTCAATATTTTTGATTCCTAAACCACGAGCTAACTTTTGCAATAACTGCAATTCTTCAAGAGTTGAATTCGCTGACGCCAAAACACCAATATTGCTGTAATCGTTAAGATTTTGAATACCTTCAACGGCAACTTGAAGTGCTGTTTCCCAGTCAACAACTTTCCATTGACCATTTTCTTTAACCATTGGCTGAGTTAATCGATCTTCTGACTCAATCGCTTCGTAAGAAAAACGATCACGGTCAGATAACCATACCTCATTAATTGATTCGTTTTCAGCAGGCACAACACGCATTACTCGATCATCTTTTGTATGGACGATAATGTTTGATCCAATAGAGTCATGAGCTGCTACAGAATTGTGTGCTTTAAGTTCCCATGGACGAGCTTTATAGCGGAACGGCTTAGAAGTCAAAGCACCAACAGGACATAAATCAATCATATTTCCTGACATTTCAGAAGTAATTGATTTCTCAACATAAGTACCAATTTCCATCCATTCTGAACGACCTGTCGCACCCAACTCCATCATTCCAGCCACTTCCTGACCAAAACGAACACAACGAGTACAGTGGATACAACGAGTCATATCAGTGCTGATCAACGGACCTGCGTTTTTATCACCAACGACACGTTTCGCTTCAACATAACGAGAAACATCATCACCATAATCCATAGCAACATCTTGTAACTCGCACTCGCCACCTTGATCGCAGATTGGGCAATCTAGTGGGTGGTTAATCAATAAAAATTCCATCACAGATTTCTGAGATGCAATCGCTTTTGGCGATTTCGTGTGCACCTTCATGCCGTCTGTCACAGGCGTTGCACAAGCAGGAAGAGGCTTCCAAGCACCTTCTACTTCTACTAAACACATACGACAGTTAGCGGCAATCGATAGTTTTTTGTGGTAACAAAAACGGGGAATCGGAATCTGTGCCCCATCAGCAACATCGATCAGCATGTCACCTTCATGGGCCTCAATAACTTGTCCGTTTATTTCAACTTTTACCATAGTTCTTCAACCTAAATTAAATTTGGTTAGGGTAAAAATAGTTCTAAAATTTCACCCCGATAAGCACGAAAAAGCGCAATAAAAATTGCGCTTTATCGGTTCCGATCACGTTTATACGCGATCGTATATACTGCATCCATGTTCTATATAATGCTGAAATTCGTGTTCATACTGATCAACCGCACTTGTTAATGCAATTGTCGCAGCATCACCCAAACCACAAATTACATTCCCCATGATTTTGCCAGAAACATCTTTTAATGCGGCAATGTCTTCAGGACGCCCTTTACCTTCTACTATTCGGTTTAAAACTCGCATCAGCCAACCTGTACCTTCTCTACAAGGAGTACATTGACCACAAGACTCATCCCAATAGAAATGCGACAAATTTTGGCAAACTTTAACAATATCCGTTTGGTCATCCATCACAATCATTGATCCAGCTCCTAAAAATGAACCGGCATTCGCAATAGAGTCATAATCCATGTTCATTTCAAGCGCTTTATCAGCAGGAATAATCGCTGTTGAAGCACCACCCGGAATAACGCATTTCAATTCACGTCCCTTCCAGATACCACCGGCTAGCTTTAACAATTCTTTAAATGGTGTTCCCATCCGAACTTCAAAGTTACCCGGATTATTAACGTGGCCAGAAACTGAATAAAGCTTAGTACCACCGGCATTTTTCACACCAAGATCGTTAAACCATTTACCACCTTTAGACAAAATCATTGGAATTGACGCAAGTGTTTCAGTGTTATTAATCGTTGTTGGACGACCATAAAGACCATAACTAGCAGGGAACGGTGGTTTAAAACGAGGTTGACCTTTCTTACCTTCAATCGACTCTAATAAAGCCGTCTCTTCACCACAGATATAGGCACCAGCACCTAAGTGCACATGCAAATCAAAATCCCAGCCAGAACCTAAAATATCTTTTCCAAGAAGCCCAGCCTCACGAGCTTGATTAATCGCGTTTTTAAAAACCTGATATGGTTCCCAAAACTCGCCACGTATATAGTTATAGCCCTGTGAAGCACCGATTACATAACCTGCAATCATCATACCTTCAACTAAAGCATGAGGGTTATAACGATGAATATCACGGTCTTTAAAGGTACCAGGTTCTCCTTCATCCGAATTACAGACGATATATTTTTGACCAGGCGCCTCGCGATTCATAAAGCTCCACTTGAGACCAGTTGGGAACCCTGCTCCACCTCGGCCACGAATGTTAGACGCTTTAACTTCTTCAATAATTTCCGGAGGTGTTAATTCGCCTGAAACAACTTTTTTCCAAACTTCGTAGCCACCATTTTCCATATAGACATCAATGTCGTAGGAACGTTCTAGGTGATTTAGACGAAAACAGTTTTCACTTTGATGAACCATTGCTTTACTCCAATTCGTCTAAGATTTTAAATAATTTGTCTTCATCCAAGTTTTCATGGTAATCCTTACCGATCTTACACATTGGAGCACCACCACAAGCACCTAGGCATTCAACTTTCTTGATTGAAAATTTTCCATCCGTAGTTATCTCACCTGGCTTAACACCAAGCTTGGCTTCTAATTTTTCACGTAGTTCTTCTCCACCACGAAGATAACAGGAAATAGAATTGCACCAATTAATCTGATGCTTGCCAACTGGCTGATGATTGTAATTTCCATAGAAAGTTGCCACTTCATAAACGGCAATAGGCGGCATCTCTAAATACTCAGCAACTTGATCCATTAAATCATTGGTTAGATGACCACCATTTGATTCTTGAACAATACGTAGAGCTGGCATGCATGCTGATTGACGCTGCTCTGCTGGATATTCTGCAATCCAGCGATCAATGCGTTCTTTTACTTCACCCTGGATAAATTTTTCCGTTGTCGAGCTCATCGATCGATTTCTCCAAATACAATATCTTGGGTACCAATAATTGATACAACATCCGCAATCATGTGACCTTTTACCATCTCATCAAGCGAAGCAAGGTGAGGGAAACCAGGTGCACGTACTTTCATACGGTATGGTTTATTTGCTCCATCCGACACCATATAAATACCAAATTCACCCTTAGGATGTTCGACTGCTGCATAAGCTTCAGAAGCTGGAACGGTATAACCTTCAGTGTAAAGTTTAAAGTGGTGAATCAACGCTTCCATATTTGACTTAGCGTCTTCACGAGAAGGCGGAGCAACTTTATTATCACTGCTCATGACTGGCCCATCATTTTCTTTTAGCCATTTAACGCATTGTTTAATGATTTTGTTAGACTCACGCATTTCTGCAACACGCACTAAATAGCGGTCATAGCAGTCGCCTGTTTTACCAACAGGAATATCAAAATCCATTTTGTCGTAAACTTCATATGGTTGCTTCTTACGTAAATCCCATGCGATGCCTGAACCTCTAAGCATTGGGCCTGTAAACCCAAGCTGAAGCGCACGCTCTGGGGAAACAACTCCGATATCAACCGTACGTTGCTTCCAAATACGATTATCCGTTAGAAGTGTTTCATACTCATCAACATAACCTGGAAAACGCTCCGTAAAGGCTTCAATAAAGTCAAGCAGTGAACCTTCCCGAGTTTCATTTAAGTCATTAAGCTTTTTACCAGACGTCCATTTTGATTCTTCATATTTTGCCATCGTATCAGGCAAATCACGATAAACACCACCCGGCCGGTAATAAGTTGCATGCATACGAGCACCAGAGACAGCCTCATAGCAATCCATTAAATCTTCACGCTCACGGAAAGCATATAAGAAAACCGTCATAGCTCCAATGTCTAGTGCATGAGCACCTAACCACATCAAGTGATTTAAGATACGCGTGATTTCATCAAACATGACTCGGATGTACTGTGCACGTTCAGGAACCTCAACACCCAACATTTTCTCAATTGACATTACGTAAGCATGTTCGTTTGACATCATTGAAACGTAGTCTAAACGATCCATGTAACCAATTGATTGGTTATAAGGTTTGAATTCTGCTAATTTTTCAGTTCCACGATGAAGAAGGCCGATATGAGGATCAGAGCGGACAACCGTTTCACCATCAAGCTCCAAAACTAAGCGCAACACACCGTGCGCAGATGGATGCTGTGGACCGAAGTTAAGAGTATAGTTACGAATTTCTGACATTGGAGACCCTTACTCAGCTTTTTCTGGCGAAGATTTACGAATAACACGCGGAACATTTACACGATTTTCAATCGTCACAGGTTCATAGACCACACGACCTTTATCATTGTCATAACGCATTTCTACATGCCCAGTTAGGGGAAAGTCTTTACGAAGAGGATGACCGACAAAACCATAATCAGTCAAAATACGACGCAAATCAGGATGACCTTCAAAGAGAATCCCATAAAGATCAAATGCCTCACGTTCAAACCAATTTGCAACTGACCAAACGTCAATCACACTTGGAATAACAGGTAATTGCGTATTCGGTGCAAAAACCTTTACACGTAAACGAATATTGTGCTCAATTGATAACAAATGATATACCGCCGCAAAACGACGAGGCATATCCAGAGATTCATCTTGCTGCTCATCTTCTGCAAAATCAAATACACCGCGGTTAAAACCAGTGTTTGCCGCTTTCATGGTTTCCCAATTAGCTTTACCGTAATCTAAATAGTCAACACCACATAAATCAATCAGCTGCTCAAAACCAAGCTCATCACGACACTTCATCAAACCTTCAAATGCATTTTCAGCTGCAAGTTCAATTGTCAATTCATCCAGCGCAATTTCGCTTGAAACCAACTCTGCTTTAAGCACATCATTTACACGAGTTTGCAAATCTAAAATAGACTGTTTCATTCCTTCAAACTCCCGTTAACGTGCAATGGTATTCGTACGTTTAATTTTATTCTGTAATTGTACAATTCCATACAGCAACGCCTCAGCGGTTGGAGGGCAACCTGGAACATATACATCAACAGGCACAATACGATCACAACCACGTACAACTGAATAAGAATAGTGATAATAACCACCACCATTTGCACAAGAACCCATAGAGATTACCCAACGCGGTTCAGCCATTTGATCGTAGACTTTACGTAAAGCAGGAGCCATTTTATTTACAAGAGTTCCGGCTACAACCATGACATCAGATTGACGTGGAGAAGGTCGAAATATAATCCCGAACCGGTCTAGATCATATCGAGATGCACCTGCGTGCATCATTTCTACCGCACAACATGCAAGACCAAACGTCATTGGCCATAATGAACCTGTACGAGCCCAGTTAATTAGCTTATCGGCTGAGGTGGTTACAACCCCCTCTTTCAAAACGCCTTCTACTCCCATTCCAGCGCTCCTTTCTTCCACTCATAAATAAAGCCAATCACTAGCAATGATAAAAATACACCCATTGCCAAGAGGCCAAATGTACCAACCTCATCCAGAACGATTGCCCAAGGGAAAAGGAAAGCAATTTCCAAGTCAAAAATAATGAACAAAATTGCAACTAGGTAAAAGCGTACATCGAACTTCATACGCGCATCCTCAAAGGCTTCAAAACCACACTCATATGGAGAATTCTTCTCCGAATCAGGTTTTTGCGGCCCCAGTAAGTAACCAATTAAAATTGGTCCTACGCCAAAAAGAATGCCTAGTACTATAAAAACTAGAACGGGTAGATAATTTTCTAGCATTGGTTGTATGACCTCATCTAGCAAAAATAAACTGCTGTCTGAACGAGCAAACAGCAGTACGAATTTGGTGCCGATGGGCGGACTCGAACCGCCACGACTTGCGTCACCACCCCCTCAAGATGGCGTGTCTACCAATTTCACCACATCGGCAAAGAATTTTTAATTTGGAACAACCGGGTTTTCCGACTGCTTTTCAGCTTCTTCAGAAACCTTTTGAGTTTCTGTCGTGACACTTTGATACCCCTTAGCTTGTTGGCTGGCGATATAGGCAAGTGTCAAACTTGTGATAAAGAAAATTGTTGCAAGCACCGCAGTGACTCGAGACAAGAATGTTGCCGAACCACCACTTCCAAATACCGATTGAGAAGATGAACTCCCTCCACCAAAATTGGCACCTGCATCCGCACCCTTACCGTGTTGCATTAAAACTAACACAATCAATAAGAACGCAATAATAATATGAACTGTTAAAACAATGCTAAACATTAGGCACTCGCTACATCTTGAGCGGCTTGACAAATTGCCGCAAAATCATCTGCATTAAGTGAAGCACCACCAATTAAACCACCATCAATGTCCGCTTGAGCAAACAGTTCCGCTGCATTATTTGGTTTGACGCTACCACCGTATTGAATAATTACTTTCTCTGCCACTGCACGATTTAGTCGGGCTAACTTATCACGAATAAAGGCATGGACTTCTTGTGCTTGCTCAGGGCTGGCAGTTACACCTGTACCAATTGCCCAAACAGGCTCATAGGCAATGACAATTTTTTCAAATTCCTCAACACCCACTTTAGAGATTACTGCATCTAATTGCGTTGCAATAACTGATTCCATAGTACCGGACTCACGTTCTTCCAATGTTTCACCAACACAAAAAATCGGCGTAATACCAGCTTCAAGCGCTACAGCGACTTTGTTTGCAATCTGCTCATCAGTTTCACCATAAATTGCTCGACGTTCAGAGTGACCCAAAATAACATAATCACACTGCATGTCTTTTAACATGGCAATTGAAATTTCTCCGGTGAAAGCACCTTGAGACGCTTCTTCAGCAATATTTTGTGCCCCAACTTTAACAGTTGACCCTTCAAGCTCAGAAATTGCTTGGGAGATATATAAAGCTGGTGGACAAACTGCAATATCAATCTCTGTCATTGAATTTGTTTGCTGTTTAAGGCCTTGATTCAATTCTGTTACAAATGCCTTAGAACCGTGCATTTTCCAGTTTCCAGCAACAAATGGCTTTCTCATTTCCTTATCTCCGACACAAAATTTGCGCAATATTAGCGTTTTCTTTCCTTAAAAACAATATTGCATTTTTATGAAAACTCTGATTCTACAACTGCTTGAAGTTCATCTGCTAATTTAGTAACTTGTGTAAGGTCTTGACCTTCAACCATTACTCGGATCTTTGGTTCAGTGCCAGAAGCACGAATCAGCACTCGACCTTTACCCGCAAATTCTTTTTCAGCTTGTTGAATAGCTTTTTGCAGCCGGGTATTTTCTTCAACTCCACGATTATTTGCAACCGTAATATTACGTAGCTCTTGAGGGTAAACCTGAATCTCGGCAAGAACAGATTTCAATTTTTTGTTTTGACTAACCAATGCAGCTAAAACTTGCAGTGCCGCAACAATACCATCGCCCGTTGAAATTTTATTCAAACACAGCACATGCCCTGATGGTTCCGAACCATAAATCCAGCCCTTTTGAAGCAACAACTCTTTGACAAAACGATCTCCAACATTACTTCTTACAAAATCGATACCTTTTGCTTTTAATGTATTTTCAAAGCCTAGATTACTCATCAAAGTCCCAACAACTCCATGAACCGGTTTTCCAGTCATCGTAGCTAAAATATAAAGAATCGCATCGCCATCTGCAATCTGACCGGATTCATCTACCATCATGACTCGATCACCATCGCCATCAAATGCAATTCCTAAATCTGCACGATGCGCATCAACAGCTTGAACCAATGCATTTAAATCGGTTGCACCACATGATTTATTAATATTCACACCATCTGGCTTAACACCAATGGCAAAAACCTCTGCCCCGAGTTCTTTAAAAACACTCGGAGCAATATGATATGTTGCACCATTCGCACAATCCAAAACAATACGAAGACCTTTTAACTTTTGTTTTGCGCGATAGGTTCCTTTACAAAACTCTATATACCGACCAGCAGCATCATCAATCCTCTGGGCTTTACCCAGAGTTTCTGAATCAACCACTTTCATTTTCCGCTCAAACGTCGCTTCAATTTCAAGCTCAAGTTCATCGGAAATTTTTTGACCTTCCGAGGAAAAAAATTTAATACCATTATCCTCATGTGGATTATGGGAAGCACTGATCACAACACCCAAATCATTATTAAAAGTTTGGGTTAGATAAGAAACTGCAGGCGTCGGCACAGGACCCACCAGATAAACATCAATACCTGCAGCAATAAATCCAGCTTCTAAGGCCGATTCAAACATGTAACCAGAAATACGAGTATCTTTCCCAATCAAAACAGACTTTAAGCCACGTTTTTGCATTACTTGACCAGTAGCCCATCCAAGCTTTAAAACCTGATCTGGGGAAATCATACCTTGACCCACTCGATTACGAATTCCATCAGTTCCAAAGTATTTTCTTTTTTGCATTTTTATTCCTAGACTCTGATTACTACCCGGCCGGTAAAAACTTATTACCACAATGCTTGCGCAACTTTTAATGCCTCTACAGTTTGTTTTACGTCATGTACACGTAGAATTTTGGCACCCTTGATCGCTGCTACAACCGCTGCACCAACACTTCCATAGACACGCTCTTTTGCTGTTTTTTGATCCGAGAACTCCAATAGTTCACCAATCATTTTTTTGCGCGAAACACCGACCAATAATGGATAACTGGAATCAAATAATCGATCTAAGTTCTGAAAAATATTCTGATTGTGTGTTAATAACTTGCCAAAACCAAAGCCTGGATCAAGCATAATTTGTTCTTGGCGAATACCTGCATCAATACAAGCGTTTACCCTATTCATCAAAAATGATTCCACATCATCCAAAACGGAATCATATTCTACCTGTTGCTGCATGGTTTTTGGCAGACCTTTTTTATGCATTAGACAAACCGGCACATCCAAACTGGCTGCTATCTCTAAAGCGTTATCTTCTTGCAAAGCATTCACATCATTAATAATACTCGCGCCGCATTCAATCGCTTCTTTCATTACTTGTGGCTTGTATGTATCAATTGAAATTGGCAACCCACTTAATTCTTTGACCAATTCAATCGCTGGAATAACTCGATCAAGTTCTTGCTGCAAAGACACAGGATCTGAACCCGGACGAGTAGATTCTCCACCGATATCAAAAACGTCCACTCCATCAATGACCATACGTTCGACAGAGCGCCTTAACCGTTCAGTATCGACATGATCACCCCCATCAGAAAACGAGTCTGGCGTAACATTTAAAATACCCATGACAGCCGCCCGCTTTCGAGACTCAACAACCCTTTCCAACCATGCATGCAATTCCATTTTTTCACCTTAATCATTCATAAAAAAACCCCGCAAAAGCGAGGTTTTCATATTCTGAACACACCTAAATTTTAATGTAATTTAGGCTCTTCAGAACCACCTGAGTTCGATTCACCAGACATATCATCCGAAACCTTGTCATCTGCTTTCTTCTCTGACATTTCTTCCAAAGTAGGTGATTCATTCTTGTGAACCGGAGGCTGATCATCTGGCTCTATCCAGTCCTTAGGTGCACCTGGTTCTTCACCAGCCATAATTCGATCAACCTGATCTTTATCAATCGTTTCATACTTCATCAGACACCCAGTCATCACCTCAAGTTTGTCACGATTATCCGTCAAAATTTGAGTTGCACGCTGATAGTTCCGATCAATAATATTACGAATTTCTTCATCAATTTTTTTAGAAACTTCACCAGAAACATTTGCATTTCTAGAGGTTCCCATAAAACCGCCTTTATCTTCCTCTTCATAAAGCAATGGCCCTAAATTATCAGAAAGACCCCACTTAGTGACCATATTACGGGCGATTGCTGTCGCACGCTCAATGTCATTAGAAGCACCCGTGGTGACAGCGTCTTCACCATAGATAATCTCTTCCGCGATACGGCCACCGTACAAGCTAGACAGCTGTGACTCCAGTTTTCGTTTTGAATAACTGTAGCTATCTTCTTCAGGAAGATACATGGTCACACCCAAAGCACGTCCTCGCGGCATAATTGAGACCTTATAAACAGGATCGTGTTCAGGAACTAAGTATCCCACAATAGCATGACCAGATTCATGATAAGCCGTCATCTTACGCTCATCTTCTTTCATGACCATTGATTTGCGCTCCACTCCCATCAAGATCTTATCTTTTGCCTTCTCAAAATGCTGTTGCGTAACCATTTTTTCATTTTCTCGAGCTGCAAAAAGTGCAGCCTCATTGACCAGGTTCGCTAAATCTGCACCTGAGAAACCAGGCGTACCCCGAGCAATATAAGAAGGTTTAACATTTTCAGCAAGTGGAACCTTGCGCATGTGAACACGTAGAATTTGCTCACGCCCACGAATATCCGGCAGACCCACTGTCACTTGTCGGTCGAAACGACCAGGTCGCAATAACGCAGGGTCAAGCACATCAGCACGGTTGGTGGCAGCAATTACGATAATTCCCTCATTGCCTTCAAAACCATCCATTTCAACCAACATTTGGTTCAAAGTTTGCTCACGCTCATCGTTTCCACCGCCCATTCCTGCGCCACGACTTCGACCAACTGCATCTATTTCATCAATAAAAATAATACAAGGTGCATGAGCTTTTGCTTGTTCAAACATATCGCGAACACGAGAAGCACCGACCCCCACAAACATTTCGACAAAGTCCGAACCTGAAATTGTAAAGAAAGGAACTTTTGCTTCACCGGCAATCGCTTTTGCCAAAAGAGTTTTCCCTGTTCCAGGAGGACCAACCATCAAAACACCACGAGGAATATTCCCCCCTAAGTTCTGATACTTAGAAGGGTCTCTTAAGAAGTCTACAATTTCGCCAACCTCTTGCTTGGCTTCATCGGCTCCGGCCACATCATCCAGTGTCACCTTATTTTGATCTTCAGTCATCATGCGCGCTTTTGATTTACCAAATGACATTGGACCGCCTTTGCCGCCAACGCCACCACCCATTGAGCGCATAAAGAAAATCCAAACCGCGATTAAAAGCAGCATTGGGAACCATGAGATAAAGATCTGCATTAACACGCTTTGCTGTTCAGGCGGTTTTGCACTCACTTGAACACGATTATCAAGCAAATCACCCATTAATCCAGGATCACCCGGATTATAGGTTGTGAACGAATCACCATTGCCATATACACCGCGAATCGTAGCGCCTTCAATGCTCACTTTGCTTACTTGGCCTTGATGAACCTGATCAATAAAGTCTGAATAATCCAATCGTCCAGACGTTCCCTGCCCTTGAGAACCAAAGTGATTAAAAACCGACATCAAAATCATGGCAACAACTGCCCAGATTAAGACGTTTTTCAGCAAATCATTATTTTTCATTGATTAACCTTGTTTTATTTTATTTATTCTAGTTTTACCACTTCTGAAACAGTGAATAATGACTAGACTATTTCGAACTTGATAGCTTATCACAATTTTTTATAAATTTATTTTATACGCAATCGTTTTCATTAATCACGTTAATCGATTTTCCATAAAAAGGTTATTTTTTACCACGTGCTAATAAGTAGATTTCTTTACTTCTAGGCCTTGAAGCCTTCGGCTTTCGAGTAATTACTTTTTGATATTTACCACGAAGTGTTTGAATCAATTCGTTATAGCCTTCACCTTGAAAAACTTTCATCAACAAATCACCATTCGGCTTCAACACTTGATCAGCCAAGTCTACACATAACTCGACCAGATACATTGAACGCGGAATATCAACTGACTTATTGCCACTCATATTAGGCGCCATATCTGACATCACCACATCTACGTCACGGCCTGCTAGAGATTCAAGCAATTGGTTATACACCTCATCTTCCCGAAAGTCCCCTTGAATAAAGGTAACACCGGCAAAAGGTTCAACAGGCAAAATATCCAAGGCAAAGACTTCTCCTTGGTCTCCCACTTTATGGACCGTCCATTGCGACCAACCTCCAGGCGCTGCGCCTAAATCAACAACGCACATTCCTTTTTTAAACAGTTGATCCTTATCGTCAATCTCTTGCAACTTATAAACCGCACGAGATCGCCAACCTTCTTTCTTCGCCAGCTCAACATAGTAATCATCAAAATGCTCTTTTAACCAGGAGTCACTGGATTTACTTCTCGCCATAATCGGATTTCTACTACAATACGTTTTTATTTTCTATGAATGAATTTGGATTTTTCAATGAGCAAATCAAACAAAAAGCTGACCTCTCTAAGCAACCCTCAGAAAAAATTCTTGAAAGGAATTGCGCACAATCTTAACCCAATGATTATTATCGGGAGTAACGGCGTCACGGATTCTTTGATGGCAGAATTGGAAACAACTCTTGAGCATCACGAACTCTTGAAAATCAAAATCGCTATTGGCGAGCGTGATGACCGAAAAAAAATTGTTGAACATATTATTGAAAATACCGGTGCATTATTGGTTCAAACCATTGGTAAAACCTGCGTGATTTTTCGTCAACGTGAAAAAGACAGCGAGTTTTCACTTAACTAATGAATCATTTAACTGAAGGTTTTACCGGCCGGTAAAGTTTCAACACAAAAAAGCCTTGTTATAAAACAAGGCTTTTTTATTTTCAAAACAAGCTCAAAATCAAATCAAATCCAGCCCACGTGCCAAATCTTTTTTAATATCTTCAACAGACTCCAACCCAACGGAGATTCGAATGAGATTATCTGTAATTCCAGTCTTTAATCGATCTTCCAAAGGAACACGGCTATGCGTTGTACTCGCTGAATGCGTAATAATCGTTTTAACATCCCCAAGATTCGCTGTGATTGATAACATCTTTGTATTATCAATGACCTTCCAGGCTTCTTTTTTGCCACCTTTAACACGAAAGCTCACCAAACCTCCACCAGCAGACTGCTGAGTTTGCGCCAATTCATACTGTGGATGAGATTCAAGCCCTGGGTAAAATACTTTCTCGACTTTCGGGTGAGACTCTAACCAATTCGCCAAATCCAACGCATTTTCACAATGCGCTTTCATTCTAACTGACAAGGTCTCCAACCCTTTCAAAAAAATCCAGGCATTAAATGGACTCATGCTCGGGCCGCAAGTACGCATAAAACCTCGCACCTCTTCACCGACGACCTGCTCATTTCCAACAACCGCGCCACCAATCACTCGCCCTTGACCATCTAAAAACTTCGTTGCCGAGTGAATAACAATATCTGCTCCGAGTTCCAAAGGACGTTGCAAAACGGGAGTACAAAAACAGTTATCAACAATCAACAGGGCGTCACTCTGTTTAGCAAGCGCACTAAGCGCTCGTAAATCGGCAACCTCAGTCAAAGGATTTGAGGGCGTCTCCAAAAAAAACGCCTTGGTATTCTCTTTAACCGCAAACTCCCATTCCGAAATGTCAGTTTGCGATACAAAAGTTACCTCTACCCCAAACTTCGACAAATATTTACTGAACAACATTTTAGTTGTGCCAAAAATACTTTGTGAAGAAATAACGTGATCACCCGATTTACAAAGAGCCATAAAGGTAGACAAGATCGCCGACATGCCTGAAGCAGTTCCAACACATGCTTCACCACCCTCCATTAACGCAAGTCTTTGCTCAAAAGTTCGAACGGTAGGATTCGTATAGCGCGAATAAACATTGCCAGCCTCAGCACCACTAAAGCGATCAGCTGCTTGCTGAGCAGAAGCATAACGAAAACTTGATGTGGGAAAAATCGCTTCAGAATTTTCTTGCTCAGGTGTCTGTTCATAGCCTGCACGAACAGCAATGGTTTGCATATCAAAATCATCCCAAGAATCAAAACTCATTTAATTTTTCCCAAATAATTCTTATTTTTCCAAAATAAACCGCCGGTTTTACCGGCCTGGATATTTTTATATTTTGCTAAAAAATAGTTATTTTCCAGCGTTATGCAAACCAACAGTCTCTTGTGCCGCTGCCTTCTTTGCTGTTTGTGCATCGTCGTTACGACTTGTATCAAGCGACGCCAAATATTCAGGCGTAATATCTCCCGTTGCATAAACACCACTGAAACAAGAGGTATCAAATTGGGTAATATTTTCCGAACCTGCACTCACAGCCTCAATCAAATCATCAAGATCTTGATAAACCAATCTGTCACAACCGATGTACTCAGCCACTTCTTCCGTTGTTCGGTTATTTGCAACCAACTCAGATGGAGATGGCATATCAATACCGTAAACGTAAGGGTAACGAACAGCAGGTGCTGCTGAGGCGAAATAAACTTTTTTTGCACCGGCTTCTCGAGCCATTTGCACAATTTGACCTGAGGTCGTACCACGAACAATCGAATCATCGACAAGTAGGACATTCTTTCCTTCGAACTCTAAATCAATTGGATTCAGCTTTTGACGCACCGACTTTTTACGTAACTGTTGACCCGGCATAATAAAGGTACGACCAATATATCGATTTTTAATAAAGCCTTCACGGTAAGGTTTACCTAAACGGTTTGCCAATTCAATCGCTGATGTTCGGCTGGTGTCAGGAATCGGCATCACCACATCAATATCGTGATCTGGCCACTCATTTAAAATTTTATCCGCTAATTTTTCACCCATACGCAAACGTGATTTATAGACTGAAATATCATCAATCATTGAGTCTGGGCGTGCGAAGTATACGAATTCAAAAATACAGGGTGAATAAACTGGGTTTTCAGCGCACTGTTCAAAGAAAATTTCACCCTTCTCAGTAATAACGACCGCTTCACCTGGTGCCAAGTCCTTCATTAACTCAAAACCAAGACCGTCCAAAGCAACAGATTCAGACGCTAGCATGTAATCCGTCCCAGACGCTGTTTCACGTTTACCAACTACACAAGGACGCAAACCGTGCGGATCACGAAAACCAACCACACCCAAACTAGAGATGACACCAACAGCCGCATAACCACCGCGAATACGTTTATTGACTGCTTTAATTGCTCTAAAGATATCGTCTTGATTGATTTCTAATTTTCCGCAGCTCATTAACTCATGTGCAAAAATATTTAATAAGACTTCCGAATCAGAATCCGTATTTAAATGGCGCAAATCTGTTCGATAAATTTCATCTGCCAACTCTGAGGCATTCGTTAAATTACCGTTATGCCCCATTGCGATACCGTATGGAGAGTTCACATAAAACGGTTGAGCTTCTGCACTGGATGACGATCCTGCGGTTGGGTATCGAACATGACCAATCCCCATGCTTCCAACCAAATCGCGCATGTGACGTGTGCGAAAAACATCTTTTACCAAACCATTATCTTTACGTTGATAAAAACGCCCTGTTTCACAGGTCACAATTCCAGCCGCATCTTGCCCACGATGTTGCAAAATGGTCAGAGCATCATAAATCTCTTGGTTGACTGAATTATTTCCGACCGTAACGATGCCTACAATACCGCACATGTTTTGAACTCTCTTTTAATTAAATTCTTTGACTCAAAAATCCATTATCTGTTTTGACGAATAATTGAGTCGTTTAGGTTGAACATTTTATCTAATTTCTTTTTTACAATTTGAGCTTTCGCTCTCGATTCTATGCCAATCACCCGAACCGAGTAAATCTGCTGCTTGGAATAAAATTTCATTGCGGTGGAATAACCCGCCTGCTCCACTGAGCGCATAAAATTTTGCGCCTCTTTTTTATTCGGGTAAGAAGCTAACAATAACAACCAATCGCCAGCATCATTTACAGGTGGCAAAGCTTCCACTTTACCCTCGGCTCCAACCGAAGCTTTTTTAATCGCTTCTTGCTTCTCAGCAACGGCTTGCTCCGCAGACTTTTCAAACTGGGAGCGATTTACCTTCAATTCAGTTGCTTGCTGAGAATTTGATAAATTTTGAGCAGGGGTTTGCGCATCACTGAGTGCAGATTGTTTTTTTAAAGCAAGATCCTCAATGGCAATTTGCTCTGCATCTTTTTTTGCCTGACTCATCACCTCTTCTGAGTTGTCTTTGGAAGGCAATCGATACGCTTGTGGAAACAATACCCTCTTATCAGCTTCACCATAACCAGAATCCAATTGAACTTGATGAGGTACAAAATTTACGGGGTTTGCATACCAACTTGGTACAAACAGCATTAACAAAAAAAACCAAACTACAACACCTAAAAAACGGTAGCGTGCTTTATCATCTTCGAAAACAATCATTAAGACTGTCCTAATATATGATCATGAGTCACGAAAGTGTCAGATTCATTTTCCTGAGGTATATCGGTAATAGAAAGCTTACCGGCCGGTAAGCTTTCTTCATGCTGATCAAGCGCATCAAAAACTTTAGCAACAGTAAAAAACGAACCAAATACGAGCACTTTGGATGGCATTTCAAAAGCTAACTCAGCACAAGCCTCAATCGAATCACATTGTTGAACAACCTCATCAATTTCATCGACCCCAGCACTCTCAAGAACAGCAGTTAGTTCTTGTAAATTCATTGAACGTGGATTGTTCAAGTCGGCAATCAACCAGCGGTTTACAAAAGGCTTTAAGGCTTTAACCATTGGTATGGAATCTTTATCTTTCAGGACAGAAAATATTGCAGTAAAGGCTGATTGCTGAGTTTGCTGTAGAAATTCCACTAAAACGCCAGCTGATTGTGGGTTGTGAGCCACATCAATTAACCAATATTGATCGTTAACCCATTTCTCTTGCAAACGCCCAGGATGATGAGATTTGTGAAGTCCATGATTAATCGCATCAATCATCCCGGCCGGTGAAAGCTCATAAGGCAATAGTTTTTTCGACCACAAAGCCAAAATTAACGCTACAACACCAGAGGCATTTTGCAGCTGAAACGCCCCTTTAAGATTTGGAAAAACTAAATCGATTTGATCATTAGTCAAACGGCTTAAATCCATTGAATGATTATTCCAAACCCAGTTTTGGTGGCCTTTAAAAATAGAAACCTTCAAAGAGGATGTATTACCATAGGAAAACGCATCTCCAAGTTGAAACAATTCAACATCATTAGCGGCTGCATATTTCTCAAGTGATTTTGGAGGGTTGGAATCGGAACAGACCGCAAAACGTTTTGAACGCATGACACCAGCTTTTTCAATCGCAATTTTTTCTCTGTCATCACCAAGCCAGTCAATATGATCAATATCAATTGCAGTAATCAATGCAGCATCCGCATCCACTATGTTGACCGCATCTAAACGACCACCTAGACCAACCTCCAAAACAACAACATCCAAGTTTGCAGATTTGAAAATCGACAAAGCTGCCAAAGTTGAAAACTCAAAATAGGTCAACTTGGTATCACCACGGGCTTTCTCAATCGAGTCAAAGGCATGAATAATCGAATAGTCGGTTACCGGTTGTTGATTGATTTGAATCCGTTCATTGAAGTGTTGAATATGGGGTGAGGTGTAACTACCAACTTGAAAACCCGCCTCAGACAGGACGGAGACAAGCATTGCAACACTTGAGCCCTTGCCATTGGTGCCTGCCACCGTTAAAACTAACGGCGCAGGTTCAAGAAGCTCCATTCGCTCCGCAACTGACTTGACACGCTCTAGACCTAGATCAATCTCTTGCGCATGCAAATTTAGTAGCCAAGCAATCCAATAATCAAGGGAAGAGTGTTTGTTGGGTTGCAATTGCATGAAGAATTATTTTTTCTGTTTACGCAGGTTGCTTTAACAGCATCTTGCAAATTGAAGACAGTTCTGGCGCTAAATCATGGCGATGAATAATCGCATCAATGGCACCGTGCTCTAATAGAAACTCACTACGTTGGAATCCTTCGGGCAGTTTTTCACGAACGGTTTGCTCGATAACACGAGGGCCCGCAAAACCAATTAAAGCTTTCGGCTCAGCCACATTCAAATCCCCTAGCATTGCAAATGAAGCAGAAACGCCCCCCATAGTAGGGTCAGTTAAAACAGAAATAAAGGGAAGCCCTTTTTCACGCAAACGTCCAAGTGCGGCTGAAGTTTTTGCCATTTGCATAAGCGAAAAGAGTGCTTCTTGCATTCGAGCGCCGCCTGATGCTGAAAAACAGATAAATGGTTTATTTTCTTCAATGGCTAAATCCACTGCACGAACAAATTTTTCACCGACAACGGAGCCCATTGAGCCACCCATAAATTTAAATTCAAATGCAGCTGCAACCACACCCAAACCGCAGATGTCACCTTTTGCAGTAATAAAAGAATCGTTTTCACCCGTTGCCTTCTGCGCCTGAGAAATTCGGTCTTTGTATTTTTTCAAATCACGAAATTTTAATCGATCAACCGGCTTTAAATTTTGAGCAAATTCTTCAAAGGTTCCTTCATCAAAAAACGCCTCCAATCGGTCACGACCTCCTAGACGCATATGGTGATCACACTTTGGACACACCTCTTGATTACGGTGAACTTCAGCACGATAAAGTGTTGCCTCACATTTGGGGCATTTTGTCCAAAGCCCTTCTGGGACAGATTTTTTACGATCTGTGACCGATTTAATGCTCGGCAAAATTTTATCGAACCAGTTCATAACAACTCCTAAATTTTCTTATTCTGCATCCGCGCGATCAATCGCGTGGCGAAGTTCTGACATTTTTTCACCCAATGCCAATTCAATTTCATATAAATCTTGCTCTGCACGAGCTTCAATTAGGCTTACCAGTACAGAACCAACAATAACCGCATCTCCTAGCTTAGCCATTTTTGCCGCGGCTTCTCCATCGCGAATTCCAAAACCAATTCCAACCGGTAAATCAATATGATTGCTAAGACGCTTCATTTGTATCGCAACATCATCCGCATCCACTTCTTTGGTTCCAGTGACACCTTTTAGCGACACATAATAAGCAAAGCCACTACCTTTTTCATTCACGGCTTCTAAACGAGTTAACGGCGTAGTTGGAGACACCAAAAAGATTCTTTCAAGGTTGTGAGACTGCATCGCCTCAAAATATCCCATCGACTCTTGTGGAGGCATATCAACCGTTAAAATTCCATCAATCCCTACAGAACTTGCCGCATTAGCAAAATTTTCAAACCCCATTCGCTCTACGGGGTTTAAATACCCCATTAAAATCACAGGTGTTTCTGTATTTTTTTCGCGAAATTCACGAACCATTTCAAAAACATCGTTCATGGAAACATTATGCGCTAATGCACGCTCAACGGCTTTTTGAATGACAGGTCCATCCGCCATAGGGTCCGAAAACGGCACACCTAATTCAATCATATCCGCACCTTTTTCAACCAAAAGGTGCATCAAACTAACCGTGGCATTTGGGCGTGGATCTCCTGCGGTAATATAAGGGATTAGAGCCGTTTTACCTTGAGATTTCAAAGTGTCAAATGTTTGAGAAATTCTATTCATAATTCCAAAAGTTCTTTCAATTCTTTATCACAGTCAGTTTTAGTGTTACGAAACTTGAAAAGACAAGGCTAAAGTGGGCATAAAAAACGCGGCGTATTCTTGTACATGAGCATTTTTGAATCCTGCTTCTAACGAAGTATTTTCAAATCGCAGTTGCTAAAAATCGATGCCTTCAATTTGGCAAATCGTGTTCATATCTTTATCACCACGCCCAGAAAGATTGACAATAATCACTTCATCTTTCCCCATACTCGGTGCTAACTTTGTTGCATAAGCAATGGCATGAGAAGATTCTAATGCAGGGATAATGCCTTCAAAACGGGTTAAATCGCGAAAACCCTGTAAAGCTTCTTCATCCGTTATTGCGACATAATTCACACGACCAATATCTTTTAGCCACGCATGCTCAGGCCCAACACCTGGATAATCCAAACCAGCAGAAATAGAATGGGTTCCTTGAATTTGTCCATTTTCATCTTGCATCAAATAAGTGCGGTTTCCATGAAGAACCCCTGGTGTACCTTTACACAAAGGTGCAGCATGCTGATCAGTTTCCAATCCGTGGCCGGCCGGTTCTACACCGTAAATTTTGACGGAGTCATCTGCCAAAAACTTATGGAAAAGGCCAATCGCATTAGAGCCACCACCCACGCAAGCAATCAAAGCTTCAGGTAACTTTCCTTCCTTCTCTAAACACTGAGCACGAGCCTCTTCACCAATCACGGCTTGAAAGTCTCGAACCATAGCTGGGTAAGGATGAGGACCAGCAACGGTCCCAATAATATAGAAAGTATCATCTACATTGGTTACCCAATCACGCATCGCTTCATTCAGTGCATCTTTCAAGGTACGAGAGCCGGAGGTAACAGGCACAACAGTTGCGCCCAACATTCGCATTCGAGCAACATTTGGTGCTTGGCGAACGACATCATCGGCCCCCATGTAAACAATACATTCAAGTCCCAAACGGGCTGCAACGGTTGCCGAAGCGACCCCGTGCTGACCAGCACCAGTCTCAGCAATAATGCGTTTTTTACCTAAACGTTTTGCCAACAATGCCTGACCAATCGTGTTATTAACTTTATGAGCACCTGTATGATTCAAGTCTTCACGCTTTAGATAAATCTTAGCGCCCCCAAGTTCCTCCGACCAGCGCTGCGCATAATACAAGGGCGTTGGTCGCCCAACATAATCCTTCAAGTCTTTAGCGATTTCATTTAAAAACTCGGGATCATTTTTAACACTTTCATACTCTTGATTTAGTTGCTCAAGAGCCGCCATCAGAGTTTCAGGGGCAAAAATCCCACCATATGGACCAAAGTGACCATCTTTATCTGGAAACTGTGAGAAATTAATCGATGAATTTTCGGTTGTCATTCGGCTTCACTCATTGAATATTTAATAAATTGTTGAATTTTCTCAGGGCTTTTTATGCCCTTTTCTGCCTCGACTCCACCACTGACATCAACAGCCCAAACATTCGTTTGGGCAATCGCCTGTGCAACATTTTCTGGGCTTAAGCCTCCGGCCAAAATAATTGGCTTCTCATATTCTTTTGGGACAAGCTCCCAATTAAACGACTCACCGGTTCCACCCGGTACGCCTTTTTTATAGGTATCCAGCAAAATACCCGCACTTGATTGGTATGCTTTCGCAACATTTTGCAAGTCAACACCTGGTTTCATTGCAATCGCTTTAATATAACTGCGATTAAACTGCTGACAAAACTCCCCCGTTTCATCACCATGAAACTGAATCAGATCGATTTCGACATTTGCCAAAACATCTTCCACAAATTCAGGCTCAGGGTTTACAAACAAGGCTGTTTTAGTCACAAACGCCGGGATAGACTGAGCAATTTTTTTCGCATCTGCAATAGTTACATTCCTTGGGCTAGGCGGATAAAACACCAAACCAATTGCATCAGCCCCAGCATTCGCGGCAACCTGTGCATCTGCTACATTTGTCAGGCCGCAAATTTTAACACGAGTTCGCATTCAAATTCCTTATTGATTCCTAACTAAAACTGCCATAACACTTCATTAAGCTGCATTCTGGGGATTTGTAAAACCTCAGGATAAATGGCATTAACAAAATATAGCCCAGAAGCCGGGGCTGTGGGGGCAGCTTTCGTTCTATCTTTAACTTTCAATAGTTCCGTAATCCATTGTACCGACTGATGCCCTTTACCCACCTCAATCAGGGCACCTGCAATGTTGCGAACCATGTGGTGTAAAAATGCATTGGCCTGTATATCGATAAAGACAAAATCACCGAAACGAGTCACCGCAACACTCTGTACATTCCGGCGAGCATGAGATGCCTGACAAGACGCAGCTCTGAAGGAACTAAAATCCTGTTCACCAAGCAATGCCTGGGCAGCAGCATGCATACTTTTCTCATCCAAAAGATAAGATTCGTGTGTCACCCGCCCTGCCAAAACTGCAGAGTTTACCGGCCGGTTAAAAATCACATAACGATATTGACGAGCAACAGCAGAAAAACGTGCATGAAAGCCGCCCTCTTCCAAATCACTCGCAGACACCTCCTGCATCCAAGCAACCCGAATATCCGCTGGCAACTGCGTGTTGGTACCTTGAATCCATGCACGCTCAGGACGAATAGCATCTGTATCAAAATGCACCACCTGACCAACCGCATGTACACCTGTGTCAGTTCGACCTGCACAAAAAAGCTCTACTGCGTGATTCGCAATAGAGCTTAAAGCGCTCTCAAGATGCTGTTGAATCGATGGACAGTGCTTTTGTCGCTGATAGCCACAATAAGCGCCACCCAAGTATTCAATTCCTAGAGCTATTCTCATAAAATTACTAATCTCTAACCGAATTTTTTAACTAAACTCAAGGCGAAAATTATTTGCTTATACTCCTAAGCAAACACTTATTACACCTAAAAAAACACGTCAAAAAAGCGGTTTAGATATAGTCTCGAATAAGTACTTCTGCAATCTGAACCGTATTGGTTGCAGCACCTTTACGAACATTATCTGCAACAACCCACAAATTCAGGCCATTCTCATGAGAAATGTCTTCGCGGACTCGACCAACATAGACAGGATTTGTTTCTGCTGCATCCGTTACTGCCGTTGGATAACCGCCATCTACACGCTCATCCATCAACACAATACCATCTGCTTTTTTGAAAAGCTCCATGGCTTCACTTGCCGTGATTTTCTTTTCGGTCTCAATATGAACCGCTTCACTATGACCAAAGAAAACAGGGACACGAACCGCCGTTGGGTTTACAGTAATTGACTCGTCACCCATGATTTTTTTGGTTTCCCACACCATCTTCATCTCTTCTTTGGTGTAGCCATTTTCCATAAACACATCAATTTGCGGAATACAGTTAAATGCAATCTGTTTAGGATAAACTTTTGTTTCAACAGGCTTCATATTCAAAAGGTTTGCCGTTTGAGTTGCCAATTCTTCAATCGCTTCCTTACCCGACCCAGAAACAGCTTGATAAGTGGACACATTGATACGCTTAATGCCAACTGCATCATAAATCGGTTTTAACGCGACCAGCATTTGAATGGTTGAACAATTTGGGTTCGCAATAATCCCACGGTTTTTATAACCTGCTACCGCATCTGGATTTACCTCTGGAACAACCAACGGAATATCGTCGTCATAGCGAAATTGTGAAGTATTATCAACCACCACACATCCAGCAGCAGCGGCTTTTGGAGCATATTCAGCCGAAATACTCGCTCCCGGTGAGAACAGTCCAATCTGTACCTTTGAAAAATCAAATTCAGCAAGATCTTGGATTTCAACCCATTTACCATTAAATTCTACTTTCTTACCGGCCGATCTTGATGAAGCCAGAGGATACAAGTTACCAACTGGAAAGTTACGCTCTTCTAGCACTTTTAAAATGGTTTCCCCAACTGCACCTGTCGCACCAACTACTGCGATATCGTATAACTTTGACATCTTGTAAATCCTTATTCCTTAAAACTTTAATTTTTCTAAAAACTTAAATTCTTAAAACTGTTTGCTAGTTTGACTACTTGTCCACCACTAATTCAACCCCTGCAAACGAAAAAAGCTGATCATTTTTGAGTATTTCCAAACACTTCTCCAAAGCAACAACTTCGCCTTCATCCGTTAACTGGTAACGCTGACCATTAAACTCACCACCTTCGTCAACAATGAAATCATGACAAATCACCTCACCATTAAACTGACCGCCTGGCAAGATTTCGAGCGTTTGGCAAGCCACTTTTGCATCAACGTGCCCACTCACAAACAGATTTTGACACTTTACCAACCCTGTCAGCTGTCCAGTGCGCCCGACAGAAACATCAGATTCAACTTTCACAACCCCTTCCAAGGCACCATCCAAATGCAAGTCACCCTCTAAATGCTCGAGCTCTCCACTGATTTTGGTACCTCTGGTAATAATAGTTTTTCCACCTGACGGACTTTGAAGTTGACCGCTTGCACGAAAGATGCCCATGGAACCTGCTTTACCTCTGTAAAAATCTGCTTAAAGTTTGTCAAAGACCAATCGTTAAAAGGCCTTGGATTGAGGCGCTTACTCAAAAACAACACCTCATAATGCAAGTGCGCGCCCGTAGATAAACCTGTAGTACCAACCTCACCCAGTTTTTGACCTTTTTCTATAAATTGACCTAGCTTAACATTGATTTTACTCAAATGACCATATCGAGTTTTAAAGCCATTCGCATGCGCAATGGTCACCATTTTGCCAAACCCAGAATCAGTGTAACCTGCAAACATGACAACACCTTCCGCGGTTGCAATCACCGCATCTCCCTGGCGACTTTTGTAATCAATCCCATAGTGCATTTTTCGCTTACCCGTCACCGGGTGAATGCGCATACCATATGAACTGGAAATACCTCGATAGTCCTCAACTGCCGACCCATTTGGTAGCATCATCAAAAGATACTGCTGACCAATAGCGGAAGATTGCAGATTTCGTAACCGTTCTTCAAGGTCAACATTTTCAACCGGAGGCAAGTCGCTGCCTCCCATTACTAACTCTTCAAGGCCTTGAATCTGCTTGCCGAGCGTTTCTACAGAAGACTCAACCGCCTGTTTTTCCAGCAAAGTCTCATTAAAACTTTCCTGCAATTCAAACAGACGTTCACCATAAAGCTCAACAGAATGCTGATGCTTCGATTCAATTTCGTCTTTAGTCTCTAACGCCCAAAACAGACTTCCTGCAATCAGAAGCCACAACCCGGCAATCAACAAAATCAAGTAAACCGCAAATCGTTTTACAACCTGTCGAAACGAATACTGTTTCGCACCATAGACATCACTGATTGTAATGGTAAAACGATTGCGCATTTCTGACCGGCCGGTAAACTTTAAACGCGATTACAATGCCGCAACAACTGCATCACCCATTTCTGAGCAAGTCACTTGTGTACAACCTTCATCCATAATATCGCCAGTACGTAAACCTTGATCCAACACCTTTGAAATTGCTTCTTCAATTTTCACAGCCAAATCTTCACGACCTAGCGTATAACGCAACATCATGGCCGCAGACATAATCGTTGCCAGAGGATTTGCTTTGTTTTGACCGGCAATATCTGGTGCAGAACCGTGTGAAGGCTCATACATACCTTTATTGTTTTTATCCAATGATGCAGAGGCTAGCATACCAATAGAACCTGTTAGCATCGACGCTTCATCCGACAAAATATCACCAAACATGTTACCTGTTACCATAACGTCAAATTGCTTAGGATTCAAAACCAACTGCATCGCTGCGTTATCCACATACATGTGATTTACTTCAACTTCTGGATACTCAGGAGCGATTTCATCAATAATCTCACGCCACATTTCAGTCACTTCCAAAACGTTAGCTTTATCCACAGAAGTTAGTTTTTTGCCACGTTTCATTGCCGCTTGGAAAGCAACATGCGCGATACGCTTAACTTCAGATTCAGAATAAACATAAGTGTTGTAACCTTGACGCTCACCATTTTCCAAAGTGCGGATACCTCGAGGCTGACCGAAATAGATACCACCGGTTAGCTCACGCACAATCAAAATATCTAAACCAGCAACAACTTCTGGCTTTAAAGTCGATGCTGAAGCAAGTTGAGGAAAAAGCATCGCTGGACGAAGGTTGGCAAACAGCTCCATTTCCTTTCGTAAGCGCAACAGTCCTTTTTCAGGGCGTACAGAAATATCCAGTGATTCCCACTTGTAACCACCCACAGCACCTAAAAGCACCGCATCCGCATCATGTGCTTTTTGCATGGTTTCATCCGCTAATGGCACACCGTGAACATCGTAAGCTGCACCACCGACTAAATCTTCTTCCATTGAAATATCAAGACCATCTGTCTCAACTAATTTATTCAATACCTTTACCGCTTCAGCAGTAATCTCCGGACCAATACCATCACCAGGAAGAATCAATACATTTTTTGTCATTGTTAATTTCTCTATTTCTTAAATTTGAATTCTATTTATGCTTAAGCTTATACAACCAAAATCAGTACAGCCAAGGCTTTGTTTGCTTACGACTTTCTTCATAGGTTTTGATCTGCTCAGCATGCTGTAACGTTAAACCGATATCATCCAAACCATTCAACAAGCAGTGCTTACGGAAAGAGTCCACATCAAATGCAATTGCGTCACCCGACGGCGTCACAATCTGCTGATTTTCTAGATCGATTGTTAGCTCATATCCTTCTGTATCAAAGGTTTCATTAAACAACTCATCAACTTTTTGCTCATCCAGAACAATCGGTAAAATGCCGTTTTTGAACGAGTTATTAAAGAAAATATCCGCAAAACTTGGCGCAATAATCACGTCAAAGCCATAGTCTTTCAGTGCCCAAGGAGCGTGTTCACGTGAAGAACCGCAACCAAAATTCTCACGCGCCAATAAAATCTTCGCACCTTGATAACGAGGTTGATTCAAAACAAAGTCTTTACGTAATGGACGTTTAGAATTGTCTGAATCAGGCTGCCCCACATCTTCATAACGCCACTCATCAAACAAGTTCGGGCCAAAACCAGAACGCTTAATTGACTTCAAAAATTGCTTGGGGATAATTGCATCCGTATCGACATTCGCACGATCCATTGGGGCAACAATCGCGCTAAAAGTTGTAAATTTTTCCATTTTTCTCTCCTAGCCTCGATTAAGCGTTCAACATTTCACGAACATCAACAAAATGACCTGCAACCGCAGCCGCAGCTGCCATTTCCGGACTGACCAAATGTGTGCGACCGCCAGCACCTTGGCGACCTTCAAAGTTACGATTTGAAGTTGATGCACAATGTTTACCGGCCGGTAAACGATCCGCATTCATGGCCAAACACATTGAACATCCAGGATTACGCCATTCAAAACCAGCTTCGATAAAGACTTTATCCAAGCCCTCGGCTTCGGCTTGCTGCTTCACCAATCCAGAACCCGGTACTGCAATGGCCAATTCAACCTTGTCTGATACCTTACGACCTTTTAACACTTCTGCCGCAGCTCGGAAGTCTTCAATACGCGAGTTGGTACAAGAACCAATAAAGACATATTCAGCCGGAATATCTTTAATAGACATACCCGCCTCAAGCCCCATGTACTTCAACGCATTACGAATGGATGTCGCTTTCACAGCATCCGCTTCTTTATCAGGATCAGGAACCACGCCATCAACACCCAACACCATTTCTGGAGAGGTTCCCCAAGAAACTTGCGGCTCAATGTCAGCGCCTTCTATTTCTACGACAGTGTCAAATTCAGCATCTTCGTCAGAAACCAGTTCTTTCCACGCCTCAACTGCTAACTCCCAGTTTTTACCTGTCGGTGCAAAAGGGCGTCCTTTTACATATTCAATAGTTTTTTCATCCGCCGCAACCAAACCAACTCGCGCGCCAGCTTCAATCGCCATATTACAGACGGTCATACGCCCTTCTATCGACATATCGCGGAAAACCTGCCCACCAAATTCAATGGCGTATCCCGTTCCACCTGCGGTACCGATTTTGCCGATAATTGCCAAAATCACATCTTTCGGTGTCACACCAGCGCCAAGTTTACCGTTGACTTTTATCAGCATATTTTTCATTTTTTTCTGAATCAAACACTGAGTTGCCAATACATGTTCAACTTCTGAAGTTCCGACCCCATGCGCCAAAGATGCAAGCGCACCATGCGTTGCCGTATGCGAATCACCGCACACTAGCGTTGTTCCTGGTAAAGTCTTCCCTTCTTCAGGCCCAACAACATGCACAATCCCTTGTCGAGGATCGCCCATTCCAAATTCTGTAATACCGAACTCTTTGGCATTCATGTTTAGCGTTTGCACCTGAATACGTGACACAGGATCCTCAATCGTTTCAGCACCACCCGTTAACTCAGTGGTTGGAACATTGTGGTCACAAGTTGCCAAATTCGCATCCACACGCCATGGTTTACGACCAGCAAGACGCAGGCCTTCAAACGCCTGTGGAGAAGTTACTTCATGCAGCAGTTGACGATCAATATAAATTAACGCCGTACCATCTTCTTCTTGACGAACCACATGGTCGTCCCACAATTTGTCATATAAGGTTTTTCCAGCCATTGCGCTCGCACCCTGTTCCTATTAAGAAATTCAAAAAATAGCCGAAAATTATAGCCGCTCAAACCCTCTCCTTACAACAAAAACCCATCAAATCCCTCTCAAATAAGTTGGAAAAAGGTAAAATGCGAGCAAAAATTAATCACTAGGTGAATCAGGCCAATGAGTTATTCGATAAAAGAAGTTTTTTACTCACTTCAAGGCGAAGGCTTTCATGCCGGACGTCCAGCGATTTTCTGCCGCTTCAGCAACTGTAACTTATGGACCGGCCGGGAAGAAGATCGAGAAAAAGCGATTTGCAAATTTTGTGACACCGATTTCGTCGGCACAGATGGTCAAAATGGTGGGCGGTTTAAAACCGCAGAAGATTTAGCCAATCACCTATTGCAGTTTTGGCCAGATAAAAACATCAAGCCTTTTACCGTTTTAACCGGCGGCGAACCACTTATGCAAGTGGATAAAGAACTTGTTGATGCGCTTCACAAGGCGAATTTTGAAATTGCTGTTGAAACCAATGGCACCAAATCGCCACCGGCCGGTATCGATTGGATTTGTATGAGCCCCAAAGCCAATACTGAAATCGTATTAACTCAAGGCAATGAACTCAAACTTGTTTACCCTCAACCGGAACTCATGCCAAATATTGTTGAGCAAATGGCGTTTGAGTATTTTTATTTGCAACCCATGGCAAATACCAATACCGACTTAAACCAAAATCATACAAAAATGGCTCTGGAGTATTGCCTGAAACACCCGAAGTGGAATTTGAGTCTGCAAACCCATAAATTTCTCGGGATTGACTGAAAACCCTACTAAGACAAGCTGCACATTTAACGAAAGCCATCAGAAGACAATAAACTTATGAATCAAATTATTGAACATTTAGAAATCACCGGACTTTCGCACGATGGTCGTGGAATTGCGCATATTGACGGCAAAACCTGCTTTGTAACAGATGCCGAACCAGGCGATATTGTCAGTGCAAAAATCATCAATGACGAACGCAACTTTGCAGAAGCCAATTTGATCAAAGTTCAAACACCCTCTGAAAACCGGACAGAACCGTTTTGTGATAAATACTCTGAATGCGGCGGTTGCCAACTGCAACACCTGAGTGTTTCGGCGCAACGCCACTGGAAAGCACAAAACTTTTTCACCCAGCTCAAACAGCAGCTAAATACCGAAAACTGTCAATTCACTGACACGCTGACCTCTCATGACCAAGCCTATCGCCGCAGAGCGCGCTTAGCGCTAGAAATCGATAAAAAAGACAAACAGGCACGATTAGGTTTTCGCAAAGCGCAAGACAATCGTTTGGTCGATATTGAACACTGCCCAATTTTAAGCAATGCACTTAACTCTGAAATTAAAAAATCACGTCCAGAACTTTTAAAAACCGCTTCTCGGAAAAACCGTGAATTCACGATTGTTGAAGCCGACAACGGTGTTTTCGGTTTCTCTGAATCGCAGCAAACGCCGAATTATCAAATTCAACCGGCCGGTCAGAAAGCGCTGACCATTGAATTTCCAAGCAACGGTTTTATTCAAGTTAACGCAGATATCAACCAACAAATGATTACGCAATCGATCGAGTGGCTAGATGTTTCTGTAAAAGATTCTGTGATTGATTTCTTCAGTGGCGTTGGCAACTTCACACTTCCACTGGCACAGGTTTCAAAAAAAGCAATCGGGATAGAAGGTCTTGATGCATTAGTCGAATCGGCCAATCGAAACGCACAACTTAACCAACTCGATAATTGTGAATTTTACAAAGCGGATTTATTTAAAAGCTTAGAACACTTTGAATGGTTCCGCGAAGCCAAATACGATAGAGTTTTACTCGACCCAGGTCGTCTTGGTGCTCAGGAACTCTGCGAGCAACTTGGGAAATTAGAGGCTAAAAAAATCGTCTACGTTTCATGCGACGCTTCAACCCTTATTCGCGATTGCAAGCTCCTACAAAAGCAGGGATATGTTCTTAAAAAAGCCTGCTTTATGGACATGTTTGCTCACACAACACATGGCGAAACCATGGTATTGCTTGAAAAAAGCAAAAAACAGAAGCAGAAAAAAGCCAAACGTCTAGAAAACAAAAAACGAATTTTTAAATTCTAACGGCGCTTAATAAATGAGAGTTTATTTTTTAATTAGCACAGTTTATTTTACTGTTAAAACTATAGTGCCTAATTAACTTAGTCAGTCCATTTATTTTTCTTTGGTCAAAACAGCTAAATGCTGTAAACCAACTTTGGATTTTTGCCTAAGCCCTGAAAAAATGGGTTCCGCAATGTCGTGCGGAAAGCCTTTTGGGAAGTCACTGAGTAATTGTTTTGATACCGACTCAATCACACTCTCTGTTTTCAGAAACATCTCTTCCATATTCTGCCAAGCCAATTTTTCAGAATAACCGACCGCTTTAGCGGTACTCAAAAAATGCCTTGGCATAATCGAATCCCATTTGTAATGACGTTTTTTCCCTTGTACTGCCATGGCCATTTTAATTTTCTGCTTTTGTAGGCCTATGCCGCCCATCAACGGATAAGCCGATAAAATGTCATACAATTTAGTGAGTCGATAACTATTATTGGCCTCTATAGACAGACTGAAGTTCTTACCATGCCCATCCGGTGCTGCGAGCATCCAAAACAGAACTTGAGATTTAAAGAATATTTCACGATCTTGGTTTGCCGTTTGCGAGCCACGCAAAATATCCATAATCGCTTTAATGCTCGGCCCACCATCCGCTTCGTATTTAATTGCAGGCGCAACACCCAATGCTTGACACATATCCTCTTGCGGAAGCCTTACCAGCTTAGAATCCGACTGCCATTTACGATCAAAGCGTTCAACAGCCAGAACTTTTTGGCCTTCAAACGTGACGACTTCAGCATTTGCCGTCGGCAGGTCGAACGCTTTAGATATTTGCATACACAGCCATTCATTTTCACAACTCTGGGTTAAATCTAAATTATTGTAGGCAAGCATCCCAATCGGCAGTTTAAGAATATGCGTAGTCGGCGTTGTCCCTTTCGGCAAATACCAGTCACTACCTATCTTTAAAAGCGCCGTTTTTTCTTGAGCACCGGCAATAGAAATTCGAAAGTCATCCTCAGCATCCTGCATCCCTAAAGGATTCACACCATAATTTCTCAGTAAATGCGCGACATCCTTTTCTTTCAAAGGTTTTGCATGAATTTTCAAATCTACTGGTGTAAGGTCACTAGAGAGCTGAATTGCACCGACACAATCACTGCCAACAGCCGCTAAAAGATCGAAAGGCTGGGTGGTTCGGGTATGAAACCGTGCCTGCATTTTGGCTCGAATTGCATCATTATCCGGCAACAAATTATCAAGAAAGTTATAGATTAAATCGCCAGAATAAACCTTCTTAGACAAAGGCAGCGATAAAGACAGAGAACGTGCGTAAGGCGACTGTAACCATGCCTCAGCGTATTGAAACTGCAAAGCCCCATTTTCCAACTTCCACAACTCCCCCACCAATAAACCATTCATAGAGACAAACAAATGACTATTCGGCTTAGGCATGATTCACCTACCACTCTAAACTTTCATGGTTTACTTCGGAAGAAAAACGACTACCTTTACGGCGAACTTCCAACTCTAAATCCAACGCTGACAACAATTTAAACAAGGTTTCAAGCTTGGCATTCTCTGGCTTCGACTCAAATGAAGACACCGTTGCCTGCCTAACACTTGCTAAGTCTGCCACCAAATTCTGCGACAACTTGTTTGTGAGACGCTGATCTTGAAGATAGACCGCAAGCTCTTTTGCTGAATTGACTCTCATACCGCACCCTTTGAATTTCTATACGCCAGTCCGTATAAAAATCAAATTATACGCTTTACCGTATAAAATTCAAATTATACGCTAATCCGTATAAACTATAAAAGATGCCAAGAACCGGCTTTGGTTGAGCCAACGCGCTCGATGAGACCCGCTTGCTTGAGTTTATTGAGGTGATATTTCACACCATCCGACGTCATACCTAAGGCGTTCGCAAACTGTTTTTGCGTCCATTTTGGATGAGCGGTAATCAGTGCAATCAGTTTTTCTTGGGTAGTCGCATCAACAATGAGCTTCACTTAATGCCAACTTAATCGCACCCAATAAAAACAATCCTCACGAGCTAAGAAAAATCATTAAGAATTTTTAATAATGATTTTCTAGTAGTTCTTGTCTCAAGACTATTCTCGTCATAGACAGCACTCATCTCAAAATTATTAACGCCCACACCAATACTCCATGGCTTATCAAAAAAAGACTCATCTTCTGGATAGAAAAATTGACATTTTTGACTATCCAAACCGTTTATGATCTTTAAACGAGAAACAATATTTTTAATTGATAATGTAATCAACTGAACAATTATGGCGTTTTTATCAAAACTCCAGTTTAAAGCAACCTGCTTCACTTTTAAGCTACGATTTCCTTTCGAGGGGCCAAGAGATTCAATTTTCAAAAAACTTAAACCATGTTCCGAGCTTCCAATTGTTGTCATATTATCTTTTGGTACTGGCACACCATATTTTTCTTCCAAACCAAAAGACAACATGAAACCACCTCCATTAACTCTAAAGCCATGCTTAATACTGTTATATTCATCTATTTGATTTTTGTCTATAAACTCATCCGAAAGGCGACTCCATAACTCAGCAAAATTGTCTTTAAGCTTGTCATTTTCTACGGAGCCAATGACTAACTCTTGAAAAACAAAATCTGCGACAACCCTCCAAGACAATTTGTCAGTTTTAAAGAATGGATGGAGTTTTAAGGCCCCAGAATTGATGTTTTTAGCCATTTCACGAAGATCACTATTCTTACACTTGGCAATCCAAGCATACCCACAACTTGGAGCTTGAAGCAAACACCCCAATAAGGAAAAAAATGTTTCCATAGCATGATGCTGTAATGCTTTTATCGCAATTGAGGCTCTTTTTGAATCAGCGGATTCGAGATATAACTTCAATAAATAATCAAAATACTCAACATCAACTCCCTCAATAAACATTCTATTTTTAGTATTTAAGTCTATATCCCAAAGACAATAAGGCTCTTCATTGACTAAAAAAACAACATTTTCCATCACAGCTTACCTCTTAATTAAATTACCTCTAAACGCCGAAGCGAGGATGGTTTGTTGTTGGGCTTGGGTGAGTTTGGTGTTGATTTCATTCATATTAGGCCATCAATAGCAATGAGTTTAAACAATCAAATACTATCAATTTAATGCCGTAAAAAGAATACAAACCTTGCCTTTTTAATACAAGAGAACTCATTCTCATGACATACCTAGTTGTTCTGCCTTGATTCACCAAGAACGATTTTAGACTCAGCATTTAGATTATTGACTTAGATACAAGCTCAAAGGGTTCAATAATTTCCATAGCATTTGCAGGCTTGAATATAAAAAAATCTTGGGGTAGATTAAGCATATTTTGCGCCACTTGGGCAAAACTCACGACTGGACGCGATTCAAAAAGATACCGGCCGGTCAAATTTTCACTCCAACTCTGGAAGTCGAAAGATGAAAAATAATAAGAAAATCTTCAATGATGCGATGCAATCAGCTGAAAAAGCAGGTATGTCACGCCGTAACTTTTTAAAAGGAACCGCAGCGGCATTTGCCTACTTTACCGGTTTAGAAGCCGCCATCGCTGATCAGGGCAACGATTCACCTACTCACATTGTAATTGTCGGCAGTGGCTCAGCTGGAATCAGTATGGCGAACCGTCTAGCAGACGCGCTACCCAATGGAAAAATCACTATTATTGACCGCAAAGAGCCTCATGTTTACTGGCCAGGATTAACGTTGGTTGCCACAGGTGTTTGGCCAAAAGATAAAGTGATTCCAGGCTCAAATGCATCCTTATTGCCAAGAGGCGATCGCATTCAATTTGTGCAACAGATGGTGGAGAGTTTTGATCCAGAAAACAAACAGGTAACGACTGACGAAGGACAAGTCATCTCTTACGACTACATGGTGGTGACTGCCGGAATTGAATACGACTATGAGTACATTGAAGGAATGGACGTTAATCGTATCGGTGAAAAAGGTCTTGGAAGCGTTTACCATAGCCCTGACAAAGCGGCTGACACTTGGAAAGCAATTGAAAAGTTCTCCAAAGAAGGTGGTAATGGCTATTTCACGCTTTCACACACCCCTATTCGTTGCGCCGGTGCGCCATTAAAGACAACCTTCCTAACCATTGACCAAATGAAGCGCAATGGCGGCTTTGAAGGCTCTAACCTAAACTTCTATTCATCAACAAGTGGCGTTTTCGGTCTACCTTGGTTTAATGATTTTGTCATCAACCGCTTTAAAGAACACGGCATGAGCGTTGAACTACAAACGCGATTAAAAGCGGTAGACATTGATGCGCAAAAAGCAACTTTTACCACGGATCTAGGTGATGAAACAGTCGACTATGATCTGCTTCACGTTGTACCGCCAATGCGTGCACCAAGAGTAATCCGAGAATCAGCTCTTGCATGGCAAGATGGTGGTTTCTCAACTGGTGGCTGGCTAGAAGTAGACCAAGAAACTTTACAACACCGTCGCTATCCAGAAGTCTTCGGTTGTGGTGATGTCAATGGAACACCACTAGGAAAAACCGCAGCAACCGTGAAAATGTCAGTGCCAATCGTTTTAAACAACTTGTTATCGGTCATTAACGGCCAAGAACCGACCGCTAAATTTAACGGCTATACCTCTTGTCCTCTGATTACTGAAATCGGTTCTGCAATGCTGATTGAATTTGATTACAACAAAGACTTGATTCCAACTTATTCCTTTATCGACCCACAACAAGAGTCATGGTTTGCTTGGGTTATGAAAGAACAATTACTCAAACCGACCTACATGCGCATGTTGGCTGGTAAGGCTTAGGAGAGAATCATGAATGAATTAAATTTAACTTTTCAAATCGCCTATGGTTATTTGCTACAAAACTCTGGTGTTGTGCTCGCTATATTAATCGCTACGGTAGTGCTCTATGGTGCACTCATTGGCAAAAGACTCCCGCTTATTAACGGCAAATGCATTAAAACTGCAGTGATGTTTGGCGTTGCTTTGTGGCTGTTTTTTATTTTCACGCTGCCGGCAATGACCATGTCTTCAATGGCTCAAGTGACCTATAGCACCGACTGGTTTATGTTGCTATTTATGTCATTTGGTTATGCGGCGATTGGTACATTCCTTGTCTACCCTGTTCTTCGTCTCTTAAAACGTAGCTAGAACTGAAAACGTCTTATTAAAATGCTTAATAAAATAAATCCGTTAACTCAGTAGCAGTACTGAAAAACCTCAGTCTAAAATCCATTAAACATTTAGATTTTAGACTGAGTCCACCTAAGATTGACCAATCAACCTAAACAGCTTTATCTAAAATAAAATTCCGAAAGGTTTCAGCGACAGCCGATAAACGCTTTTCCTTTAGGTGAACCAAATACCAAAAACGTTGAATCGGTGTATTCTCTACATCCAAAATCGCCAGACTGGCGTGCTCCAACTCCGCTTGAATGGTATGGACTGATACCAAAGCCAAACCAAAACCTGAAGCCACAGCACTTTTAATGGACTCATTCGAATTAAATAACATTCCAACTTGCAACTCGCCTGCCTGAGCCTCAAAAAACGCATCCATCGCCTGCCGAGTTCCCGACCCCTCCTCCCTTGCAACAAAAGACTCTTTAATTAAATCACCTACAGTCACTCTCTCGCCTACTAGTGGATGATCGATAGGCGCAATAAATACCAACGGGTTCTTCATAAAAGGCTCAACGCTATACTGATTATTTTCTGGAGGCTGTCCCATAATCACTAAATCGACTAAATTGCGATCAAGATGACTTAGCAATGTCTGACGATTGGTCACCTCAATATCAAAGTCCACCTCCGAATAAGTCTTTCGAAACTGCCCCAACATATCAATCGCAAAACTACTAGCCGTAGTCGCTACGGCCACTTTTAACCGACCTTTCTGCCCCCCTTTCACCTGAGAAAAATGATCTTTTGCTTCAGAAACCAGACCAAGAATAGAGTTCGCATAAGACTGCATGTCATGACCTGCTTCTGTCAAAAAAATCTTTTTTCCAACTTTTTCAAACAAGCAGACACCAACCTCTTCTTCCAACTGCTTAATTTGCTTGGATACCGCAGGCTGGCTCATAAAAAGCTGTTCTGAAGCACGGGTGTAATTCAGACATTTAGCCACCATCAAAAAGACCTTCAATTGCCGCAGTGAAATTCTCATACATAACCTTTTGGTTATTAAAATCATTTATAAATAAAATTTTACTTATAATTAACCAACAAATAAACTAGCGCCATCAATTTTTTTACTTTTGAAAGATTTACCAGCTAAAAAAATTTTATTTCACTTTTTTATTTAACTTTTTAAGGAAGCTTGGGGTTATCAAAACCGTCTAAACCACTTCCTTGACTAAAGAGGACTATTAGAATGGATCAGTCAAATCGTTACGCTGACTTAACTCTATCTGAAGACACGCTAGTTGCTGATGATAATCACCTGCTAGTTGCTTACCGTCTAAAACCTGCTGAAGGTTACGGTTTTCTAGAAGTAGCGGCTCACGTTGCTGCTGAATCTTCAACCGGAACCAACGTTGAAGTTTCTACCACTGATGACTTCACGCGTGGTGTTGATGCGCTTGTTTATGAAATCGACGAGGCGGCATTCGGTGAAGACGGTGGTCTAATGAAGATTGCATACCCTGTAGCGCTTTTCGATCCGAACTTAATTGATGGTCACTACAACGTTTCTCATATGTGGTCTCTAATTTTAGGTAACAACCAAGGTATGGGTGACCACGTTGGTCTACGTATGCTAGATTTCTTTGTTCCTGAGAAAATGGTGAAACGTTTCGATGGTCCAGCAACCGATATTTCTGACCTTTGGAAAGTACTTGGTCGTCCAGAAGTTGACGGTGGTTACATTGCAGGTACGATCATCAAACCAAAACTAGGCCTTCGTCCAGAACCTTTCGCTCAAGCCTGTTATGACTTCTGGTTGGGTGGCGATTTCATCAAAAACGATGAACCTCAAGCAAACCAAGACTTCTGCCCAATGGAAACAGTTATTCCTCTAGTTGCAGAAACAATGGATCGCGCGCAACAAGAAACGGGGCAGGCAAAATTGTTCTCAGCTAACGTAACAGCTGATTTCCACGGTGAAATGGTTAAACGTGGTGAATACATTCTTGAACAATTCGCCAAATACGGTAACGAAAAACACGTTGCATTCCTAGTTGATGGCTTCGTAACAGGCCCTGCTGGTGTCACAACTTGTCGTCGTAACTTCCCTGATACTTACCTACACTTCCACCGCGCAGGTCACGGTGCTTTGACTTCTTATAAGTCACCTATGGGTATGGATCCACTCTGTTACATGAAGCTTGCTCGCCTAATGGGTGCTTCTGGTATCCACACTGGTACGATGGGTTACGGAAAAATGGAAGGTCACGCTGGTGAAACGGTTCTTGCTTACATGCTGGAGCGTGATGAGTGTCAAGGTCCATACTTCTATCAGAAGTGGTACGGTATGAAGCCTACTACGCCAATTATCTCTGGTGGTATGAATGCGCTGCGTCTTCCAGGTTTCTTCGAAAACCTAGGTCACGGTAACGTTATCAACACTTGTGGAGGTGGTTCATTCGGCCACATTGACTCTCCTGCTGACGGTGGTATCTCTCTAGGTCAAGCTTACGAGTGCTGGAAGTCTGGCCAAGATCCAATCGAATACGCGAAAAATCATAAAGAATTTGCTCGCGCATTTGAATCTTTCCCTCACGATGCGGACAAAATTTTCCCAGAATGGCGTGAGAAGCTAGGCGTACATAAATAATTGCTGCTAAAAACGTTTGATTTACGCAATAGCTTCGTTGGTAACCCCATTCCGTTGTTCATGTATCGCAAATACACTACGCTACGGATAATTTTGCCGCCTTGCTTTCATCGAAAATCACGCGCTTTATATCTAGCAATTATCTGAACCCAACCCCAGTCTTTAGGCTGGGGTTTTTCTTCAAGTTATTTTGATTTAGGGACTTTTAAAAGATTAAAGGTGAATTTTCTCCTTGTTGATGTGAATAAATTGAAAGCAATACCATTCATCACTTCAATTTTGTGTTCTGTAAGGGTTTCTTGTGCCGTAGTTCCCTTACATAGATAATCACTCATCACCTTTACTTCGAACGAAGTCCCTAACCCAAAATAACTTTCTGTTTTCAATGGTTTCTGGGAATTCTTCAAATGGACATTTCACAATATAAAATCGACAACGAGCCTTTTTACGATGCACAATCAAACGAAGTAGAACTTTATACAGCCGCATATGATGCTCGCCTACCTGTCATGGTAAAAGGGCCGACTGGTTGCGGTAAATCACGCTTTGTTGAGCACATGGCTTGGAAGCTGGGCAAACCCATCATTACCGTTTCTTGTAACGAAGATATTACTGCTTCTGACCTTGTTGGTCGTTACTTACTGGATGCCAATGGGACCCGTTGGGTAGATGGGCCTTTGACCATGGCCGCTCGTTACGGTGCCATCTGTTATCTAGATGAAATAGTTGAAGCTCGTCAAGACACTATGGTGGTTATCCACGCCCTGACGGACCACCGTCGTGAACTATCCCTAGATAAAAAAGGCGAACTCATTAAAGCCCACCCAGATTTCCAACTGGTTATCTCTTATAACCCTGGTTATCAGTCGTTAATGAAAGACCTTAAACAATCGACTAAACAGCGCTTCTGTGGGCTAGATTTTGATTATGCGGATGCAGCAACCGAAGCACACATTCTCCAACAAGAAGGTGGCGTTGACGAAACAACAGCTAAAAAACTGGTTCAAATTGGTGAAACTGCACGTAACTTAAAAGGTCACGGCCTAGATGAAGGTATCTCGACTCGCTTAATGGTTTATGCGGCTATGCTGATTAACAAAGGAATTTCACCGGTTGAAGCTTGCAAAATGGCATTGGTTCGTCCAATTACAGATGATGTAGACATCCGAGAAACATTGGATAACGCCATCTCAATGATCTTCGCCTAAATCATTATTTTATTTGGGCATCCTTGGGCGCTGTGTGTTATTGATTTCGGTCGTGTATGAAAATATACACTCCCTCAATCGGCTTAACACAGCCTCCCAAATCTACCCATCTAAACTTAATGATTTCTATTTTTAAGAATAGAAAAATTTTGAAGTTAAACGAATGAGACCGTTTAAAACATGAATGAAGAATTATTAGCAGAATATCAGCAGAAATTTACCTGTGGGTTTGCGCAAGCGAAAGAAGTGTTTCCTGCCTGTATTGAAGAAGCACACAGCACCTTATCAGCCGAGGGTGTGAAAGCTTATATGGAAGGTGCCAACTTTCTCTGTAAAATCGGCATGGGAGTTGAGCCGGTATTGATCTATCTAGAAATCATGCCGGAAATCGCTCGCCATATCGGCCGAGGTACTATGAAGATGGTTTCTGATTACTCCTACAAGCTGGCCCGTAGTCCCAATAAAAAAGCCTTAATTCCGTTTTTGAACTCTTTGAGCAGCATTTGCCGTCGTATTGATAGCATTGAAGAACTTCAGCGATATTTTGATATTCTTGAAGAGTACATCAATAAAACCCAAACCGTCATTCACGGTCACCACTCGATTCATGAAAGTCCAGGGATGGTTCCGTTACTAAACTCCATACCACAGTTGATTTCCAAATTATGCCTGGAAGGCATCCGTAACTTTATTGACTATGGCGCACGTAACTACCTTAACGCTCCTGAAGAACAGATTGCCTATTTCAAACTAGAATCACATGACGCCAAAAGCATCATCATTCGAGAACGCAAAGGAACGACATTCAAGGATGTCGAACGTCATCTTGTAATGCTAAAAGACTGTATGTGGGACTGCGACTTACCTATGCAAACCTTCTCAACCGCTTTTGACCAGTTACGAAAACCAGTGCCCTATCTAGATGAAACTTTGATTGCAGTACCGGATGTTTACCAGGATGACAACGGAGTAACAGGATTAAATCGTTACCGAGCCATGATAGCTCACATGATGGCGCACAAAAAATGGTCAACCAAACTGATGGCCGATAATTTTGCTCCCCATATGCAGTTATTCATCTCACTATTTGAAGACAGCCGTATTGAATATTTGGCAATACGGAAATATCCGGGGTTAAAACCGTTATTTATGGCCTTACACCCATATCCGGAAAAAGGCGCATGTGACGATTCCAAACAGTCATGCCTTCGCTACCGTGCGACACGCATGTCACGCGCGCTATTAGATGAAAGTTTCGATCCGCAAAACCCATTTCTGGAAGAATTTCGTGAACGATTCCATCAAATTATGCAAGAAAAAGGCGAGGACTCGACCACACAAGATATGGCACGCTTAGGTTCTGATTTCTACGTTAAATCTCGTAAACAATCTTCAGACAGTCTGCCGGATGTATTCTTCGATAACACCGAAGTCTCATACCGCGATGATAACCGCTATATCTGGTTTCACTACGAAGAGTACGATGAACCGGATGAAATCATGCCGAATGAGTATGAAAATGAAGAGATGCTCGTTGAAAATGATGGCGGTTTACCGCCACGCCATTATCACGAATGGGATTATCTATCGGAAAGTTACCGGCCGGATTGGACAACCGTTTACGAACGTCTTCATTCAAGTGGTGATGCTGGGAAAATTGACCGTTTGATGGATAAGCACGATGGCTTAGCAAAACGTCTGAAAAAAATGATCGAGATGCTCAAACCGCAGAACAAAAAGCGCATTCGCTTCCAAGAAGAAGGCGAAGAGCTGGATTTAGATATCGCATTACGTTCAATCATTGACTTCAAAAGTGGGCAAGCTCCGGACCCTCGAATTAATTATAGTCATACCACCGATAGTCGAAATATTGCAGTCATGCTGTTAGTCGACACCTCACAGTCACTCAATGAACGTCTACAAGACAGTTCACAAACACTGTTAGAACTGGCCGAAGAAGCACTCGCAATCACCGCTTGGACAGTCGATCAACTCGGCGATAAATTTGCCATTGCCGGCTTTAGTTCCGATACGCGTCACGAAGTGCGCTATCAGCATATCAAAGGTTATTCAGAACGCTATACTGACGAAGTTAAAGCTCGCATTTCAGCAATGGAAGCTTCTTATTCAACACGAATGGGGGCTGCCATGCGTCATGCAGCCCATTATCTGGAAGCTCAGCAAGCTGAGAAAAAATTGATGTTGATTCTCACCGATGGTGAACCGGCTGATATTGACAGCAAAGACCCACAAATACTGATTCAAGATACTCATAAAGCAGTGGAAGAGCTAAAACACAAAGGGATTTACTCCTACTGTATTACACTAGATCCAAATGCAGATGACTACGTGGAAGCCATTTTTGATAATCATTACACCGTTATCGACCATGTGGAAAAACTGCCCGAACAACTTCCACAAGTATTTATGAAACTGACTCACTAATCGATTAGAGTCGAAAAAACTCCAAAGCGGCTTTCTCGACTCTTGTCATTGCGCCAATTATTATAAATATTAGCTTGCGAGGCCTGTATGAACTCAACTATGACTGTTCGTGTCGTATTCGATTTTCGCGGTGAAACCTTTCGCTACGAATCCGATATTGTCTTACCCCTCTATATTGACGATATCGACCTTTTTTTGGAAAAACTGCCACACCGAATTGCTAAAGAACATCATCTGGATTTAATCTCTTATCAATTTGAAATGATGGAACATAGTGATTTTGAAGTCACTGCATTCCAATCTCAAATCGAATTCTCTCTCCCAAAACTCCCCATGATGATAAGGGAATTTCTGGAGATTTATCAAGCAATCGGACCCGAAGCCTATTTACAGAAAATTGCCGAAGCCTATGAAATCGACTTGGAGCAAAACCCTAAGCTAGCCAAGGCGCTAAAGGCTGCCTACACCTTAGGAAAAGAGCAGCGATTAAGCGAACGCAAACATCCCGTGAATCCTTGGTTGAATCGAGGTTTTAGCTAAGATTTCCTTTACGGGGATTATTGAGCAAGTAAAATAAAACCTTACAGACTAGGATCTGTTGAAAATTCATATTTGGTTCTACTGCTGAGAAATTCCGCAAAAGAACTTAACATCGAAAAGAACCATTTTCCATGCTCAATATTACCTTCAATCAAATTCGCCTCTTTGAATCAGTCGCACGGCTCAAAAGCTTCACTAAAGCGGCAAAAGAACTTAATATTTCACAACCCGCTGTATCCAGCCAACTAAAGAAACTCGCTGACTCTATAGGCGATCCGCTGATTGAAATTGTAGGTCGCAAAGTCTATTTAACCCCAACCGGTGAAACCACCTACCAGCAATTTCAAACCCTTCTAGATGACTTTGATGACTTCCATACACGTTTAAGGGCAGTCCAAACAGATGGTATCGAAGGAGAACTCAATATCGCAGGAGTTTCTGCCAGCAAATACTTTTTACCATTTATTCTTTCCGAGTTTTTAAAAGAAAATCCAAAAGTGGTGCCAAAACTCTCAATTCTGAGCAAAGCCGAAACGCAGGAAAGCTTAAAGACACAACAACACGAACTGGTCATTACCGGACGAATCTTAGATGGCCTTGAAGCACATTTTGAGGCATTTACTGATCAAACCTTAGCGGTGGTTGCAGCACCAGGTAATCGATTACATAATCATGCAAAGCTCAGTCTGAAAAGCTTGGAAAAACAAAACCTCATATTACCTTTGCCGGAAACCAGCATTCGTCAAACAATCGATCGAGTATTTGCTGAAGAAGGAATCAAGCTGAAACCTTATATGGAACTAGGCAGCTATGAATTAATCAAACAGTGCGTTATCGCAGACTTAGGCATTGGAATATTACCTGCGGATGCATTTCGGCTAGAAGAATATACTGGGCATTTAATCCGTCTAAACGTTGCCGACTTTCCTATTCACAAACACTGGTATTATGCTTATAGCAACAAAAAAGAACTCTCATTAACCTGCTTAGCATTTATTGAATTTTTACAACGCTACTCGATTGAAACGCACCTCAAAAAAATCTACACCACGTAATGCTAGATTAATCAGATTAATTGCAGGCTTATGAAGAGACACTTAAGTTTAAAATTATTGCTAGAGTCTATTGACAATTCAGCCCCTAACAACCGGAAGGTTTTATTTACCGGCCGGTAAAAACTCTAATCGCTCAAAACTGATAGATTCCAACAGTCTCCACATCCTGCCATAGGTGAGCAATTTGCTTGCGATACAAGTCTAAATCGCCACTGGTATAAAAACGATTCATTGCCGGCAATGTTGCCATGCAAAGCAGTTTTTCTAAATCAAGACGGCGCTGCACCTCTTTGGCAACCGCCAATTCGGTACTGATTACCGTCACTGGCGAACCTGCCACCTGCTCAATGACGGGAGTCAAATGAGCAAAATGCGTACAGCCTAAAATAATCGTATCTGCCCCTTTAATCATCAAAGGTTCTACATACTCTCGCACGGCTTTATGAGCCTGATCAAAATCCAATTGCAGATTTTCAACCAAATGCACGAGTTTAGGGCTAGGTTGAATTTCCATTTGCACATTGCCAGCGACTCGCTTTGCCAAAGCATCAAAGGCATGACTACTAAGAGTCTTTTCCGTCGCCAAAACACCAATTACTCCAGTTTTGGTTTGAATAGCTGCGGGTTTTACCCCTGGCTCTACCCCGATAAAGGGTACATCATAACGTTCACGTAGCGTTTTAATCGCCACCATCGTTGCCGTATTGCAGGCAACCACAATCGCTTTGACATTTTTTGAGAGCAAAAACTCTACGACCTGAATCGCCCTTTGCAAAATCTCAGCTTCCGACTTTTCACCGTAGGGTGCAAAAGCTGTGTCTGCGACATAGATAATATCCTCAGAAGGCAATAACTCTCTTACTTTCTGAGCGATTGGTAGACCACCAATTCCAGAATCAAAAATACCAATTGGCGTGTGATTCAAAGATTTGACTGATAAAGACACAGGCACAGATTCAGCGTTCAAACATCTCTCCACAAATTCGTTTTGCGCAAATTATAAATCGAGCGAGACAAAAGTACCGATAATTCCTCATTCATTGCTCTAATTTCTTACCCTAAAAGCGACCGGCCGGTTAAAAGTACCTCTTTATAAAAAACTCCAACCACATTAAGATTGATTTCAAGTACCATTCATTTCACTTATATAGACGTTAAAATGTTTCGCTAGCAATTTATAACTCTCGCATAGTCTAAAAATGATCACTCGTATTGATAAGGAATGCCAATGACTGCTGATAACATCATTGCCAAACACAATGTGGAGATACAAGGCTCAGGCTCAAATACTCTGGTTTTTGGTCACGGTTTTGGTTGTGACAAGACCGTTTGGAACAAAGTCATTCCAGAATTTACGGATCAATTTCATGTTATTAGCTTTGATTATATTGGCTGCGGGCGCTCAGATTTGAGCGAGTACAACAATGATAAATACGATGACCTGCACGCTTATGCCAATGATTTAATCGCGCTGTGTGATGCGTTAAACCTTGAATCAGTCTATTTTATTGGTCACTCTGTGAGTGGTGCGATTGGAATGCTCGCCTCCATTCAACGCCCAGAGTTGTTCAAAAAGCTTATTACCATCGGTCCCTCTCCGCACTATCTAAATGAAACAAACTATCACGGTGGCTTTGAAAAAGAGGATGTCATGGAATTGCTCACTATGATGCAGCTCAACTACTTTGAATGGGCTAGCTATTTAGCACCTGTTGCCGTTGGGAACAGTGAACATCCAGAGTTTAGTGAAGATATTAAGCTAAGTTTTTTACGCTCAGACCCCGTTATTTCAGAAAACTTTGCAAAAGTGACGTTCCTGTGTGACATTCGCAATCAGCTGCCGAACATTTCAGTGCCCGTTTCTGTGCTTTACTGCACAGAGGATATTATTGTGCCGCTCGAAGTCATTGACTATTTGGCTCAACAAATTCCTAATTGCCAAACGCTAAAACTGGAGGCTACAGGTCACTATCCACAAATCACCAACCCTAAAGCGGTGATTGCCGGCATCAAACACAGCATAACGCATTAACCCATTGAACTGAGAGAACGAAACCTTTGCAATCGAAGAGTAAGATTAACATCGAAAAAATTCCTTGCGGTTACCTTGCCACTAATTTAGCCAGTGAAATCACAGCGATGAACAGCATCTTATGCGACTGGCTAAAGCTAAACCAACAGGAACTCATCGGTCAGCACATTAAAGTTTTGCTACCCATGTCCAGTCAATTGCTGTTTCTTGGCAATATCCTGCCCAGCTTGCAACTGAATAAAACCGTCGAAGAAAACTACCTGAAATTTAAAGTGCGAGACGATGAAAATCTGCCACTGATGGTAAACGCTCAACGCATTAATCATGATGGAAAGCCATATTACAGCTATGCACTGATGAAAATGCACCGCCGTCACCTAATTGAAAAGCAACTGATTCAAGAACGCCGCCGTGCTGAAATGGCGACTGAAGAAAAAGCAGCGATTAATTTGGAGCTGCAGTTAGCTCAAGCGCAACTTCTTGAAAAACAGCAATCGCTCATGGCATTAAATCAAGAGCTCAAAGCCCTCTCAACCACAGATGCTCTCACAGGATTATTCAATCGTCGCGTCTATGATCAAGAACTCGACAAGCAAATCGCTCGTTACGAACGCCAACAAGAACCCTTTTGCTTGGTTTTGCTCGACATCGACTTCTTTAAAAAAATCAATGATCAACACGGCCACGATACAGGCGACGCCGTACTCAAACAATTTGCCCAACTACTGCAAAGTAATTTACGTGAAGTCGATACCCTGTCACGGATTGGTGGCGAAGAATTTACCATTATTCTGCCAAATACCCGTGTGGAAAATGCCAAAGAGGTGGCTGAACGTCACCGCCAAACCATTGAAGCGACTGAATTTGATTGTGGGCGAGTCACCGCCAGTTTTGGCATTACCGAAATGAAGGAAGGCTTGGATAAGACAGATCTCTATACTCAAGCCGATGCCGCCCTTTATCTTTCTAAAGTGACAGGGCGCAATCAAGTGAGTACAACCTAAATACTGATTAAACATCTTCAAATTAATAACGTTGAGTCAGCCCAAAGAAGACCTCAAAATCTTGACCTTCATCGCTCAGTGCCACTTTTGAACCAATATCCCATTGCTGGTTTGCATTCATTTGATACGTTGCGCCAAAGCTTGCATAGGGAAAATAATCCCCTTCGACATCGAACTCCCCCACATACTCCATATAGCCACCAACCTTTTCTGCAAGGTCATACCCTAAAACAGCCGTGTAACTGCCAGAAAAATCCATTTCATCTTTCATCTTGTTATAAACAGAATCAAGCTGAGCTTGAATACCCACACCAAAACCTGCTAGGTCTGTGCCGTAGGTTATAATCAAACCGCCTTCGACCTTGTCATTAGAAAGTTTACCGGCCGGTAGTTTTATATAAGGAAGTAATGCCAACGCACCATCTCCGCCATCATTTCCCCAAAGATTAATTTTCGAACGCACCTCTAGATCACTATAAGAACTTTTCGAAGTCATAACACCGTTTTGTTCGACTTCTTCTTTGACATAAGGCGTCATCACAAAATGAATATCGACCGAATCCGTCAAACCATACTTTAAATTGGTATTAAATGCTTCAAACGAACGAGAAGTCACACCACTCTGCTTGTCTTGTGCAAAGCCCAAAATGGTCGTTTCGATTTGCCAATGTCCTTTATCCACCGTCTGCGGACTTTCCGTTGCATCAGGGCGATCGGCCGCCAATGGACGCAGATCCGCTTGAGCTGCTGAAACAAAGAACAACATCCCCAAACTAAAAAGCCTAAGCTTATATTTCATAAAACGCTCCATAAAACCAAGTCAAAAAATAAAATTAGCCTAAACTAATATTTTTATTAAACTAATTTAACTTAATGAGATTTGCAACGATTATTTTTATTAAAATTTGCTTGCAAATAAGCTAGAGCATTGTTAGATTAATTAAAAATTTAGCCATGACTAACAATTAGTTTAAGGAAATAAAAGATTATGAACTTATTTCGATCACTTCTCATAGGGTTAAGTTGCACAGTGTTACTAAGCACTCCTGTGAAAGCACAACTCAACATAACGACAACAACAGGCATGATTGCCGACTTAGTTGAAAATATTGGTCAAGAACATGTCACCGTTCAATCATTGATGGGCGTCGGTGTTGATCCGCACTTATACAAAGCCACTCAGGGCGATATGCGCAAATTGAGTCGCGCAGATATTATCTTTTATAACGGTTTACACCTAGAGGGCAAAATGCAGGACATCTTTGACAAAATGTCTCGTAAAAAGACCGTGGTTGCTGTGACAGAATCGCTACCGAAATCCAACTTGATCAAATATGATTCACTGCATGACCCTCACGTTTGGTTTGATATTACACTTTGGCAAAGTGCGGCAGATAAAGTCACCGAAATTCTTGTCAAAAAAGATGCTCAAAATGCCATCTTCTATCAAAAAAACCTTGAAAAATATCAGCAGAAACTTCACGAACTTAATCAATGGGTCTCATCTGAAATCAACTCAATACCAAAAGCCAATCGCGTTTTAATTACAGCGCACGATGCCTTTGGCTATTTTGGCAAAGCTTACGGTCTAGAAGTCATGGGTCTTCAAGGAATTTCAACCGCCGGTGAATTTGGTTTGCAAGATATCAAACAACTCAAGGACATTATTGTGCAAAGAGACATTAAAGCGGTTTTTGTGGAATCCAGTGTTTCGCCAAAATTCATTGAGTCTTTGGTAAAAGGTATCCAAGCAGAAGGCAAAAACCTTGTTATTGGTGGTGAGCTCTATTCTGATGCAATGGGGGCAAAAGGTTCCGGTGCTGACAACTATATTGGAATGGTCGAACACAATGTAAAAACCATTCGTGATGGACTTTTAGGAAAAAGACACTAAAAATGATTTACGTAGCTCTCACAAACAGGTTATTCAAATGAGTCATACCCCACTAAAAGTCGAACAACTCTCAATCCGCTACCATCACAAACCGGTTTTAACGGATGTCAGTTTTGAAATACCGGCCGGTAAAACTGTGGCGATTATTGGTCCAAATGGTGCCGGTAAATCTTCACTTTTAAAAGGTATTATGGGCTTAACACCAACGATTGGTGGCACAACACTATTTTTTGGAGAACCGCTTGAACAGAAGCGCTTAACAACGGCCTATGTTCCGCAACGAGAAGAAATCGATTGGGATTTCCCGATTGATGTCATGGATGTCGTTTTGATGGGGCGTCATGGTCAGCTAAAATTCTGGCAAAGACCGAAAGCTAGTGATAAAGAAATCGCTGAACAAGCATTAAAAAACCTAAAAATGTGGGACTTTCGTGATCGACAAATTTCACAACTTTCCGGTGGTCAGCAACAACGGGTCTTTTTAGCACGAGCATTGGCACAACAAGCAAGCTTATACTTAATGGATGAACCATTTGCAGGTGTCGATGTCGCAACGGAAAAAGCCATTATTGAACTCTTTAAAGAGCTTAAAGCTAAGGGCAACACAGTCGTTTGTGTCCACCACGACCTTAACACCGTTCATGAATATTTTGATTACGTCATTTTAATCAATGCTCGGTTGATCGCTGCCGGACCAAGTGAAGAAGTTCTAACAAAAGATAACCTCAATAAAACCTATGGTGGTCGACTGTCTTTGTTGAATGATCTCACCGAACAAATGTATCGCAGCCGCTTAAACCAAGCGCATGATGATTAAGGCACGCCAATATGAATGGATTTGAACTCTTACAACCTGAAAGCCAATGGCAACAAATCCTGTCGCAATTGGCACTTTTCTGGTCATTTGAAGACATTAATGCAACATGGGTTCTTTTTGGCAGTTTATTGCTGGGTATGAGTGCTTCGGTGATTGGTGCCTTCGCTTTTTTACGCAAACGCTCATTACTCGGTGACGCTTTGGCTCACGCAGCTTTGCCGGGAGTCATGATGGCCTTTTTACTCAGCGGCTCTAGAGAAGCTGAGATTATTTTCCTAGGCGCTCTTTTTTCCAGTCTTATAGGGTTTTGGATTATTGATTGGTTACCCAAAAACACCAAAATCAAACCCGATGCGGCATTAGCCATTACCCTCTCATTTTTCTTTGCACTCGGACTAATGTTGCTGTCATTTATACAAAGCTCGGAAATGGCAAATAAAAGTGGTTTGGATAAACTGCTCTTCGGTCAAGCCGCAGCGATGACTGCAGAAGACATTCACCTTCTTACCATCGTCACGATAGCCATCTTAATCACCGTTTTCCTGTTTTTTGAAAAGTTCCGTTTGATTGCTTTCAACTTAAATTACGCGAAAACCCTTGGAATTCACGTTAAATTTTACGAAATGCTTCTTGCCGTACTCATCGTGCTTTCAGTCGTCGTTGGTCTACAGCTGGTCGGTGTCGTACTCATGGCTGCCATTTTACTCACCCCTATCGCAGCGGCTCGCTTTTGGAGTCACCAACTGAGCACCCTTCTCATTCTCGCCTCAATTTTTGGTGCAACAAGTGCAGCTATGGGCACACAAATTTCATATATTGCGCCGGCTATGCCAACAGGTCCTTGGATAGTCGTTAGTCTCTCGATATTATTCTTTATCAGCTTTTTATTTGCCCCGAAAAACGGCTTAGTGAAACGTTCATTAGATTACCGAAAATTACGTCAACGCGTCATGCGAGAAAATGTCTTACGTACGCTCTATAAACTTCTAGAACGTACTCACTTTCAACGCAATGATTTCACCTTGGCAGAAATCGCCACGATGCGCTCTCTAGATAACGTCCAACTAAAAAAAATACTCAAACAACTACAAAAATTCAGCTGGATCAGCGAACAACAATGCCATTTCGCACTGACTGAATCTGGTTTGAGAAAAGCAATCAAACTGACACGACGACATCGTTTATGGGAAAGCTATCTTAGCGAACATGCCGACTTAACTTCAGAACAAGTTCACCAACAAGCCGAACGGATGGAACATATATTGAACCAAGAGCAAGAAGCAGAAATTGCCTCTGAACTCATGCAGCACTTATCGGATCCACATGGCCAACCAATTCCTGAGATACCAAGTATTGAAGGCATTGCCAAAAGCGCCTCTCAACAAGGTGGTAATAAATAATGGAATGGTTAGAAACTTATAGTCTAGATTTATGGATTCTCGCAACAGCATCGCTGGTCGCAGCAAGTTGTGCTTTGGTGGGGGTATTTTTAATTTTACGTCGCCAAGCATTAATGGGTGATGCAATTTCACACTCCGTACTACTTGGGATTGTCCTTGCTTATCTTATTTCAGGCACCAATTCACTTTGGGTCATGCTTGTAGGCGCAGTCATCATTGGTTTGGTCACCGCTTGGTTATCTGAGACACTTCATAAAGTAAGCCGCCTGCAAAGTGATGCCAGTATTGGAATTGTCTTTACGCTGTTTTTCTCAATCGGCGTCATTCTCGTTTCACTTTATACCGGGCAAGTTGACCTTGACCAAGAGTGCGTGCTCTATGGAGAAATTGCTTTTGTGCCTTTTGACACAATTATTTGGGGCGATATGGAAACCGGCATAGAGCTCGGGCCACGAGCTTTTTGGTTAATTTTGTTTGTCTTCTCCATTGTGGTAAGCAGTATTATCTTAGGATTTGAACGCTTTAAAACGGTTACCTTCCATCCAAGCTTAGCCATATCACTCGGAATTAGCGTCACTTTCTGGCACTATTTTTTAATGACACTGGTTTCCATGACAACGGTGGCCTCCTTTGACGCAGTAGGAGCAATTTTGGTAGTCGCGTTACTCATAATTCCGGCAGCCACCGCATACTTACTCGCCAAATCACTTAAAGGGATGCTTTGGGTTGCTCTTGCCTATTCACAGGCCTCGGTTTGGCTGGGCTACGCGATTGCTGCTTGGCTGAACAGCTCGATTTCAGCGTCAATTGCCGTCAGTGCAGGATTGTTAATGATTACCACCTTAATGATTTTACAAATTCAAAAATGGCAGCAAAAGCGTTACTATTCGCATCGACTAAATTCTGGGCAGACCAACTCATGAGTAAGAAAAAAAACACTGTGCAACAAACCCCTTCACGAGCTTGGGAAGATTATCTAAAAATCATCTATAAACTTGAAAAGCCCGAGTTAAGTGACAAAGGCGTGCAAACCAAAGATGTTGCCGAACGTTTATCTGTTTCGCAAGCATCTGTGACCAACATGCTCAAAAAGCTAGCAGAAGAAAACTACATTGAATATGCTCCCTACTACGGTGTGAGTCTGACCGACTCAGGGCGGCAAATTGCGATGAAAATGATTCGTAACCACAGAATTCTAGAAACCTACCTGGTCGAACGCCTAGGCTATTTATGGGATGAAGTTGATGAAGAGGCAGAAACCTTAGAACACTATTTGTCCGACAAACTGGTACAACGCATGTGGGAAGACTTAGGTGAACCAAGCCATGATCCACACGGCTCACCCATTCCTGACATTGACGGTTCAATCGAAACCGCCAACTTACAGCCACTCTCAGAAATTGAACTTAACCGGCCGGTAACTTTAGAACGTATTAAAAACCGTAGCCCAGAAGAATTGCGTTACTTAACGTCAATTCACCTGCATATTGGTTCCAAAATCGTCATTAAAAACCAAGCGCCACTCAATGGTCCACTATTGATTGAAGTCGATGAAAAACACCTGAATGCCATTGACTATCGTTTGGCAATGGCGCTTAAAGTCTCTTTGCAATAAATTACCGGCCGGTGAAAATTTCAGGTTTTAACGCATAACACTGGGTAATTCCTTCGACTTTGGACAAACAACTTCCACAGCCGGTTGATGCACCCGTTTGTTGCTTGATTTTCGAAATCATGTCAGTCAACTCGAAATCTTTATCTTTCGACTCAGGAAACACCTCTAAGATTTGATTAAGCGTGATATTGTGGCAACTGCAAATCAATGGATTTTCATCCATCAGCATGTGCACATAGGCTTTTTGACATAGGTGTAAATTCATCGATTCACTATTTTTTCCACGCTAAGAGACACGGCGTTACGATCAAGGTGAGTAATGTAGAGAAGGTTAAACCTCCGACGATTGCGCTGGAAAGTTGCACCCACCACTGCGAAGATGGCGCACCAAAACTGATGTTCTGCCCGAGAATATCGATATTCATTGCTAACACCATCGGCATTAACCCTAGAATCGTGGTGATCGTTGTCAATAATACGGGTCTTAAACGCTGTGCCAATGTCGTCTGAATGGCCTCAATTTTTTCAACGCCTTCGTCTCTTAGCTGGTTATAGGTATCAATCAACACAATATTATTGTTCACCACGATACCTGCCAAAGCGATAATGCCAATCCCCACCATCACAATACCAAACGGGTTTTGTGTCACGAGAAGCCCCAGTAGAACACCGGCTGTTGAGAACACAATCGCTGTCAGAATCACACCTGCCTGATAGAAGCTGTTGAACTGCGTGACCAGTATAAGCACCATTAAAACAATTGCCGCCACAAAAGCCTTGGTCAAAAAAGTTCCGGCCTCTCGTTGATCTTCATCTTGACCTTTAAAACGAACTTTGACCGCGGCATTGAGTGGCGTTTGTTGCAAAGAGTGTTTTAATAAATTTAACTGTTGATCCACCTGCAATCCCGACTCAACATCTGATTGCACTGTCATCACCCTTTGGCCATTCACACGATCAAGTTTAGAGGTCTTCTGCTGAGGTCGGAACTCCGCAAAATTTGAAAGCGGTACCGGTCCATAGACAGTGGGCACCTTAAGATTCATCAATTGTTCCAGATTGCGTTCCGCTTCAGGAAAACGCAGGCGGATATCAAGCTCTTCCTCAGAGTCATTCGGCTGATAGGTAGCGATTTTCACACCGCCAGTGAACATCTGTACCGTATTGCCTAAAGTCGTTATATCCACCAGATAGCGTGCAGCCATCTCACGATTAACCTTAAGGCTCCATTCAATCCCAGGAATCGGCCGAGAATCTTCAATATCCACAAACCCACCAATCTTATTCATACGTTGGCGAATCTCATTCACACCAGCTGAAATTTCGTCATACTCTTCTCCAGCGATTTCAACCTGAATAGGCTTGCCTGTTGAAGGTCCATTATCTTGTTTGCGAACTTGAACCTGAATACCAGGAATGAATTCAACACGCTCACGAATCGACTGAATAACAACCTCTGCGGGAGGTCGCCGTTGCCAATCTTCGAGCTCCAATTGAATCGTACCGACTAAATCAATCGGCGCGTCTTGTAAATTACTGGCGTCATTATAGGTTTTTGCATAGAGAGTTTCATAGACCGGCATATCGAGAATCTCAGCTTCGACCTTTTTTATCAAAGCGTCTTTTTCAAAAACAGATAAATCGCCTCTGGCCTGCACTTGAATCTGGATAAAATCCGGTTCAACTTCTGGAAAAAACTCCACTCCCTTGCCAAATTTGGCATAAGAAATATAGGCAGTGACCATTAACAAACTTGTCACCAACAGTACCTTTCCAGGATGAGCTAACAGAGTGGTCAATAGACGGATATAACGCTTCGTCCAAATGCCATTGCTGACCTCAGAGTTCTGTGGCATTTCTACCGGCCGGTAACCTTTTGAGACCGCAGCACCTAATACAGGAATAAAAACCAACGCCATAAATAGTGATGCAAGCAGGGTAAGAATCACGGTAATCGGCAAAAACTTCATAAATTCACCAACCACGCCAGGCCAAAAAATCAACGGCAAAAATACACTCAATGTGGTGGCCGTTGAGGCAATAATTGGCCATGCCATTCGCTTCGCACCAAAGGCGTAAGCCGCTTTTGGCTCCATGCCTTCTGCCATTTTACGTTGCGCCAATTCAATCGTGACAATCGCGCCATCCACCAACATTCCGACCGACAGAATCAAGCTGAATAGCACAATAATATTCAGCGTATAGTCCATCCATTGCAACGCGAGAATACCTGTTAAAAACGCCCCGGGAATCGCCAAGCCAACCAATAGCGCAGGCTTAACCCCCAGAGCGGCAATCACCACTAACATCACCAAAAATATGGCAGTAATCACATTATTTTCCAATTCTCCTAGCATGGTTTTAATGCCTTTCGACTGATCCTGCATAAAATGCACACTCACCACTTCTGGCCAATTTTTTTGTTGCTGTATCACCACCTGTTTGACCTCATCAATGGTCGCAATAATATTTGCACCAACACGTTTGGTCACCTCCAGAACCAGTGCTGGTTCACCGCCAACACGAGCAAAACCCTCAGGGTCTTTGTAGGTTCGGCGCACCTGCGCTAAGTCTTGAAAAGTAACCACCGTGCCTTGATGGGTTTTAATCGGTAATTCCAATACATCTTCAATGTCTTCAATCACCCCAGGGACTTTAAACACCATACGACCTGCACCGGTATCCATGGCACCGGCCGGTACCAATTGATTATTGCGATTTAGAAAAGCAACCACATCATCAAAGGAGAGACGATATGTTTCCAATGTTCGAGGCTCGATAATCACTTCCATCATCTCCTCTCGATCACCGCCAATATCAACCTCTAGCACGCCACTTAACGATTCAAGTTCATCTTTTAGCCCTTGTGAAATCTGAACAAGCTCTCTTTCTGGTATTGACCCAGACAAAGAGATGGAGATAACTGGAAAAAGTGCAATATTAATTTCATTCACCGTGGGTTCCAGCGTGTCTGGCGGCAAGTTATTTTTCGCCAAATCCACCTTTTCTCGAACATCTAACAATGCTTGATCAATATCGGCTCCAGCAGAAAACTCCAGTAGAATGGATGCATAATTTTCAGCGGCAACGGACTTCATCTCTTTGAGACCATCCAAAGATTGCAGCTCTTTTTCCACCGGTTTTAGCAGTAGCCGTTCTGCATCTTCGGGTGAAATTCCATCATGTATCATTGACACATAAAACATCGGAATCGGCACATCGGGCGAAGATTCTTTGGCAATCGAAACATAGGCCATGGCACCGGCGATAATCATCATCACCAGAGCCAACACGACTACTCGACTTCGGCTAAAAGCCGCATCAATCACACCCATTTCAATTAATCTCTCACTTCAAGCGGTTGCATGACATCACTGGGGTTTCTTGTTTCCTCGGTAAAAACCGCATGAACTTTCTGTCCAGCTAGAACAAACCCCTGCCCGGTAACAATCAAATGGACTTGTTCCGGTAACCCAGTGACAAAAATTCCGTTTTTTTCTGCGTGAACAAGTTTCACTGGATAGAAGGCTATTTTTTCTTGTGCATTCACGATTTTTACCCCCACAATCCCTTGCTCATTTAAGCTAAGCAGTGCCGAAGAAATTAAATGTGCTCGTTCCCGAGCTTTAGGTATGATTGCGGTCACTGAAATTCCACTCGGTAGATGTGCTGTATTTTCTAATAAAATCTCAACCTTGAAAGTTTTGGTGTTTTCATCCGCCTTCGGTGCAATAAAACGGATTTTTCCGGAAAGTTTTTCCCCTGTTGCCAAAGAAACTTGAACAGCATGACCGATTTTCAAAAAAGGAAAATCGCTTTGGGCAACCGCAACCTCTGCAATCATAGATTGCGTATCAATCAATTCAAATAAAGGGTTACCTTTAAAAATGTAGTCACCCAATTCCACCAACTGTTTTGCAATAACCCCTTTAAAAGGCGCATAAACTCGAAGCTGATCCACTTCCTGACGAAGAATGGCCTCTTCGGCTTTGGCTGCTTCAAAGGCTGCAAACAGTTCATCAATTTGTTGTTGAGCACTAAAGCCTTTATTTTGAAGATTCCGAGTCGCTTGATAACGGTTTTTCGCCTCCAGCGTTTTCGCCTCGGCACGTTTAAGTTTCGCCTCTCGATCTTCTATCGACAAGGTCAACAATAATTGTCCCTGATCGACAGCATCACCCTCGAGCGTGTGTAAAGATTCAACCTTACCGTACGTTTGAGCCAGCACTTTGGTTTCACGCAAAGGCAAAAGATCGCCATAAGCTTTAATGCTACTGGTCACCCATTGCGCTTTAGAGTCGCGAACTTCAACAGAAACCAGCCCATTCGAGCCCTTTAAAGTATTTTCTTGTTCAGGTTTGGGAGAGTCGCCTAATAACATCCAGACGATTAGTAGAAGCAAAAGGCCAATTGAAATGGCAAAGGAGTGTTTCATAGGTGATTCCGTAATAGCAAAACGTTATATAAAAACGTATTCACCAAGAATAAGCAGTTATCCTTAATTTGGCAATGAGTAAGCATCATAAGCCTATAAAAAAGCCCCGTTGATTTAGAAAATCAACGGAGCGATTTCTTGCCAGACTAGGCAGCGAAGTTCAAGTGATTCAAAAACAATCTGACACAGCGATTTGCTTATCCAGCGAGGCAGCAAAAGCGACGTGTAGGTTGCTATACGAGTGCGCGCCAACAAAGCTGGTAAAACAATCTACAAAGAAAATTATTTTTTACCACTTATAGAGACATGATAATGCGGATCTTCCGACACATTCACCTCAATTAAATCTCTGGCATTGTGCAATAGCGTTCGACACTCAGGGCTCAAGTGTTTCAAGGTCAATTTTTTACCGGCCGATTTGTATTTTTGCGTCAGGTTCTCAATCGCTTCCACTCCCGAATGGTCATAAACTCGCGAATACATAAAATCAATCTGCACACATTCAGGGTCGTTTTTCGGATCAAACGCATCAATAAAGTTTTTGGCAGAAGCAAAGAACAATGGACCTTGAATGTTGTAGGTTTTGCTCTCTTTACCATCAATGGTTTCAGTGGATGAAGTAATAAAAATACGCTGTGCGTGCTGCCAAGCAAACACCAATGCGGCGATAATCACCCCAGCAATAACCGCCACAGCAAGGTCAAACATGACAGTCAGCACTGTTACCACAACCACAACAAAGGCATCGGCTTTGGTCATACCACGCATGATTTGCAAACTCGACCAGTTAAAAGTCGCAATGACCACAAAGTACATCAAACCAACTAAGGCACCGATTGGCACCATTTCGATTAAAGGCGCGGCCGCCAAAATAATGACAAATAACCCCAATGCAGCAGAAATTCCTGACCAACGTCCAGTCCCACCGGATTTGACGTTAATCATCGACTGACCAATCAACGCACATCCCCCCATGGTTCCAAAAGAACCGGCAACACAGTTTGCAGAACCCAGTGCAATACACTCTTTGTTCGCTTTACCACGCGTTTCTGTGATGTCATCAATCAATGTCATGGTCAATAAAGATTCGGTTGAACCAATAATCGTTAAGATAATGGCATAAGGCAATACAATCCAAAGCGTTTCCAATGACCAAAAACCTTCTGGCAAGGTTGTAAACCAGCTCAACCCTTGGAAGCCACCTTCAGTACCATCACCGTATACCAATGATTCAAGTGTTCCAGAAACCGCCGCTCGGTCGCCAACAGTGACTGCATTAATGTCAAACATCACAACCGCCAATGCAACCAGGACGATTGCCGCCAACGCAGAGGGAACCGCGGTAGTGATTTTCGGTAATAGGTAAATAATCGCCAGTGTTGCTGCAATAATCGCCACCATCATGGTCATAGCATCGCCATTCAACCAATTACCATCAACGTCCTTAAACTGCGTAAACTGAGCGACCAAAATAATCAGCGCAAGACCATTCACAAAGCCAAGCATCACTGAACTGGGCACCATTCGGATAAACCGCCCCCATTTCATTATGCCGATAATTATCTGGAACACCCCCATCATAATCACCGCCAAGAACAGATACGCAGCACTATGCTCCATAACTAAGTGCATCATGACAACAGCCAAGGAACCTGCCGCTGCGGTAATCATTCCCGGACGACCACCGAAAATTGCCGTAATCATTCCAACAATAGCGGCGGCATAAAGCCCTACCAACGGATGAACGCCAGCAACAAAGGCAAAAGCGACCGCTTCTGGCACGAGCGCTAAAGCGACTGTAATACCAGACAGCGTATCGTTTTTATAGGTTCGCCAATTAAATCCTTGGCTTGGGGGGGTGGTTTCCATAACAACTCCTAATTCAATCAAAATTTTGGCGCTGATTCTAACAAAAAGCCGTTAGAATTACCGAACTATCAAAAACTTACGGAGGAGTATTATGTGGATTGAGCACATTGGAACCATTGGCATGGTGGCAGTTGTCGTTTTAGTCGCTTCACACTTTGGCATTCACTTTTATTTCAAGTGGAAGAAAAAACGTCAAAACAAACAGGTTAAAGAACAAGATCAACCAATGCCATAAGCATCGGCTAAAACGCAAAACGCCGAATCAGACAACCTGACTCGGCGCTTTTTTAGGGAACCTCTGATCGAATCAGAGGTTCTCTACAATTTCACTGAAGAATTACTCTGTAATATAGGTACAGCAGTAATCAGACACTTCAAGCACTTTAATGCCGAATTTAGAGTTTGCTGGAACTTCAAAGCTATCCCCTGCTTTGATTGTTTGCCAATCAGTTTGACCAGGCAGCAAAACCTCAACATGTCCTGCAAGAAACTCCATAATTTCAGCCGCTTCGGTACCAAACTCGTATTCACCCGGCATCATCAATCCAAGAGTTTTGTAAGAATCATCTTCAAAAATCACTTTACGGCTCGTCACCTTCCCATCAAAATAAATATTGGCTTCACGAACCACTGTGACATTATTAAATTCAGACATCTTTATTCCTTTCGTCTAAAAACCTAAAAATTAAGTACGGACGTGATCCGCACCGATAAATTCAATTTGATACCCATCCGGGTCTTCCACAAAGGCAATAATGGTCGAACCGGCGTTCATAGGTCCTGCTTCACGCAAAATCTTTCCACCCATCGCTTTGACATCATCCGCTGCTTTATAGACATCATCCACTTCAATCGCAATGTGTCCATAACCTGCGCCTAAATCATAAGAGTCAACGCCCCAGTTATAGGTTAACTCCAAAACCGTGTTTTCTTCTTCATTTCCATAGCCTAAAAACGCTAAGGTAAATTCACCTTTCGGGTAATCTTTTTTACGAAGCAACTCCATTCCAAGAACTTTGGTATAAAACTCAATTGAACGGTCTAGATTGCCAACTCGTAACATCGTATGTAATAAACGCATAAGTTTCCTCTCAAATAAACGCTTCTAATCTATTGGTGCTAGGCATTATACTCAGGTCTAACTAAAATTTTTATGCCAGTTCATTACAAATAGACTCCGAAAGCTTCAGGAGTCATTTTAAACAGATGTTTGACCATGAGAAAGATTCTAAAGCTTTGTCTCCTTACCACTGTCTATCTTTTGCTACTCGTGATGTTGAGTCTGGTATTAGCAATCTATTGGTCAAATACTCTCATTCAGCAACAGAGCAAAGCCCTCGAAATAGAGATTTTAGATTGGCAGTTTCCAAAATTTGAGCCGCATCAGATTTATCTGGAACAGCTAAAATTGCGCTACCAGAAAAACTATCAGATTCGCGTTAATGGTCTAAAAATTACCAGCTCAGAAGCACTGCTTAAAACCGCTCAAAACCTTGTTCATCCAAACCGTACATCGGATGCCGGTATCTCAAAGCTCAATATCGAACACTTACAGATTCAACTATTGGAACCGCTCACTCCATCAAACAACGCGCAACCCGTTCCAATTAACTCCCTCATCAAATCAATACAGCAGCAATTGATGGAGCTCTCAAACAACTCTACGTACAACCTGATTCCCAAAAACATTGATATTCAAGAACTTACCTTCCTTATGCCATGCCCTTCATCCACTCTCGAACAGTGCGAAATCTCTTCCAAACTATCTATACAGCCGAAACTGAATCTCGAAACTTTATCAGGAACAATCAAGTTGCAAGCACATGACACTGAGTATCCAACCCTTCAGGTAAGGAGTGAGGCTGACTTCCGCTTGCCTTTGAAACAACCTGTGAATACTTCACAGTTTTCAATCAATAGTCAGTTTGTCGATCCCAAAACCATCAATCTTAAAGTCTCAGCACAAACACAGTCCGATGCAACCGTCACGACTCTGAAAGTGGATACGGAAACTCTAAGTGATTTTCCTCAAGTCACCGAAATCAATCCGGCGAATAAATTGCGGCATGCATTCTCAGACGATTGGCAAAAATTATTTGATATGTATCATCGTTGGAGCCCATTCCAGATAAACCTTCAACAACTTGCCTCCCAAATTTCCCCTTTTTTACCGGCCGGTTCTTTTTCACTTGAGAAACCTGAATTTAAGTTATCTACGCAAACCCAGATTCCACTATCAAGCTTATTGAATGCGTCCATTAAGGATTTAACACAGCGTGAACTTTCCACAGAATTTTCAGCACAAATAAATCGACCCGTGACTCTGCCGAATTCTGCCTCTGTAAGCGGAAGTTTGAAAGGCAATGTTACGGTTCATAATAATCAAGTGTCCAGTTATTCCGTTCAAGCAAATGCTGTGGCAACCGATTTCAACAAACCACAATGGTTTGTCGAGCAAAACTGGACATTCGACACTGTCGGATTCACCCTTCATAGCAAACAATCGTTTGAACAAAAGTCTTCAAAACAACTGCCCTTTAAGCTGAATCTACACTCGCTTCCGCAAACAAAAACGTCCACTTCATCCATGAGTATAGAGGGCAAAGGCCTGATTTCACTGGAAGAGTCACCAAGCCTTTCAGTTGAGAAAGCACACATAAAGCTGAGCAATACAAAACTAAAACTTAATCCTCAAATAGCCTTTAAAAACCTTCGAGCCAATGTCGATCTAACTGCCCAACTTAATTTAATGGGCGGAGATATTCAAATAAATCAAGCCATTGCCTCCACCAAGCTGATTCAAAAACAGCACTCTCTGGCGATTAACCAGTTACAAATTAACCACCTAAATATACACATCCCAGAATTTAAAAACCTTACCGACAGCTTATCCCTTAACGCCCAAACATTAACCCTAGATGGAGATTACATTAATGCAGATTTAAAACTGCAACAACTCACAACCACTTTGAAGCAACTGCAAGTACAAAACGATCATCAGCATGAAAAAAAACTGTCTGTTCAATACCAAACCAATGTTGGTACCCTTACACATCAACAGTTGAAACCTCAAAGTTGGCAGACGACAGGAACGTTATCGTCTAACTTCAAAGGTTTGCCTGACTCGATTAACGCAATTCAATTCATAAAACTAAAAGGTGAGTTACAAAATACGTCAGGCGTTCGTGCTGACTATCTTGCCAACCTGACTCCAAAAGAAATCACGATTGATTGGAATTTGGCTGACCAATATCTCTTGGCGGGCAACCCAATCAAAAAAACGTTAGTTAATTGGCCAAAGCTGTTCAACTTGTCTTCTGGAAAGCTATCCGCAAATGGTAACTTAACCCTCAATCCTCAAGCTTTGTTAACCGATAAGCCTTTTTCTTTACTGGATGCAATCAAGGCACAAAGTCATCTCGAATTCAGCGGCTTAGATGGGATTTATAATGAAACTGCGTTTTCGCAATTGGATTTGACGGCCAAATTACAACTTGAAAAAGCTCAGCTTCATACGGACGTAACAGCATTGCGAGTTCAACAACTCAATCACGGCTTAATTGTCGGCCCAATCGATGTTATTGCACAAACCCAAACACCTATAGAAAACTGGCGAGCGACTAAAATCATTTTACAAAAAGCCGAAGTCGGAATATTTGAAGGCAAAGCCCATTTAGACTCTAAAATCATTCATTTAGATAAAGAAATTCATGGCAACCTTCACTTAGACAATGTAAACCTCCAAGCATTATTGTTGCAATACCCAACGGCTGAACTCTATGGAACCGGACGCTTACAAGGCGAATTACCTTTTTCACTCAACCTTACAAACCAAGCGCAAAAAACATCGGTTTTACGAATTGCCAATGGCGAAATTTCTGCCTCGAAATCGGGAGGTATTTTGCAATATCAAGCGAACTCTGCGGGGCTTAAACAAATTCACAAAAGCATGGAAACGCTTTTAACAGTTTTAGAAGACTTTCATTACACAATTCTTGACTCGCAAGTTTCATTGGATGAACAACAAAAACTACGCCTGAAACTGCGTTTAGAAGGGAATAATCCTAAGGTGGAAAACGGGCGACAGGTGAACCTCAATATACAAATTGAAGAAGATTTACCTGCACTCATTACCAGTATGCAAATCACCAACCAAATCAATAGCACTATTCAGCAGCGCATTCAGGAAAAATTACAAATGGAACGCGCTCTCAAACCCTCTGAATAAACTGTGATAAAAGTTGACGTGTAACGCTCTATGCTGCAGACAATTCTGCTAAACTTTTCAAACGATTGTGAAAACAATCATCTGAATATTGAGAGAATCTATAAGATGAAAACCCAAAAATCATTTCCATTATTTTCTATCTTGAGTATGGCGTTAGGTTTAATATTGCTAACCGCTTGCACCCCAGCGGTTCAAGTTGAACTGCCCAAAGAACCAATCAACATCAATTTGAATGTCAAAATTCAACATGAAATCTTAATCAAAATCGACAAAGAACTCGACAACATGTTTAGTGAATCCAGCGGGCTATTTTAAAAAAACGATATAGGCAAAAGTTAGGGAGAGAACTTATGAAAAAAATGACATTATTAACAGTCTTGCTCAGCAGCTTTTTGTTCGCGATCAGTCAAAACAGCTTTGCGATGAATTTATCGCAAGCAATGTCTCAACTTGGCACGGTAAAATCTCAAGGTTTAGTAGGTGAAAAACCAGATGGCTATCTGGGAGTCGTCAAAAACCAAGCAAATGCGCAATCAATTGTGACACTCATTAATCAGGCTCGTAAACAGCAATACCAAAAGTTAGCGGCCGATAATCAGCTTGATTTACAGCAAGTTGAAATACTGGCCGGTAAAAAAGCTTTGCAAAAAACCGCGCCAGGCCAATACATTCAAATCAATGGTCAATGGGTGAAAAAATAAATTATTTCACCCAACGCCAAGCAATAAAGCCGGCTAACATCGCGGAAAAAGCCATCAAGCTATAGCTCAAACTTGCACCGCCGGCTTGCCAAGCATAACCGGCAATCAGCATGCCAAGTGCGCCTCCCAAACCGTGACTCGATGCCGCAAATAAAGCCTGCCCTTTACCATGATGCCGGCCGGTAAAGTATTGATCAATCAGGTAAATCGCACAGGCATGAAACAAACCAAAACTCGCTGCATGCAGTACTTGTGCAAAAACAATCCAAGCAAAAGAAGTTTCCAGCCAACCTGTAATTCCCCAGCGCAAAACAGTCAAAGCAATCGCCAGTAAAATCAACCCTCGAACAGAAAAACGTTGAAACAGTTTAGCCATCCACCAAAATACCGCAATTTCGGCAATAACACCCAATGCCCATAACCATGCGGTGACAGTTTTACTCACACCGAGTTCTGTCATCTGAATAGTGAAAAAGCTGTAATAAACACCATGTGAAACCTGCACCAAAAAACTCACAGATAGCAAAGCTAAAACTTCAGGCCGTTTGACAATACTTAGAAAGTTTTCTTCAAAACCTGAGGTATGGGTTTCAAATTGTTGATCTCTACTTAAAAAGCTGCTCAACAAAACCACAACAAACATTCCAACAATCACCCAAGGAAAATTCTCAAGTCCAGCATTATCAAACCACTGACCTAACAGCAAAACAGCAGCAATAAAACCAATTGATCCCCAAAGGCGAATTTGACCATAACGGTGTTTTTGAGACCCCAAGGTTTTAAAGGTATAAGACTCAAATTGCGGTAAAGAGGCATGCCAGAAAAAACTTAATAGCAGTAAAGTGACAAAAATGCCCCAATAGCTTTGAGATATCACGAGTCCTGTTGCCCCTAAAGTTGCAAACAGTAGTGCCAAACGCACCCAAAAAACTGGCCGGCCGGTAGAGTCTGAAAAAATTCCCCAAATATTCGGCGCAATCACTTTAGTAATCATCAACACCGCCATTAACTGCCCAATCTCAGCAGGCGAAAAACTCAGGGAACTGAGATACACCCCTAAATAAGGTAAAAAAGCCCCTAATAAGGTGAAATAGAAAAAATAAAACGCGGAGAGTTTGAACATTTAACAGCACAACAAATTACGTATAAAAATTAACAACATAAACATAACTACTTAAATTAGTTTCTCTTCAGTTATGGCGTACTTCCAACTTTGAAGCTTCTTGACACAAAGCAAGTTTTTTAACACTTACCGATGTTAAATTTGAGCGTGAAAAAATTATAAAAATAATGAAATCTTTTAGACGGAGTCATACCTCATGAGAACAATTCGAGAATTCGATGCTCAAATTCTACTGAATCCCCCCAGTTCACCTCAAAACTCAATGGCTACGAAAACCTTTATAGCTGTTAGCGTTCTAGCCATTTTAATGGCTTTCAGCCAAATTGTTTCTGCCAAAGGCGTCTCACCAGAAACCGTCTCCGGTGCCACAACAATTGCGCCAGACGAAGCCAAAAAACTCTGGCGACAAGGCGTTAAATTTATCGACACTCGAAAAAGCAGTGACTGGGAAGCAGGCCGCATCCCAGGGGCACTGCATATTAATATTAAAACTGAATTTGATAAAGAAAATTTACTTAAACAGGTGGATGTCAACGAACCGGTTGTTACTTACTGCAATGCCATTAAATGCAAACGTGCTGCGAATGCCGCAAAAAAACTGGTCGACTACGGTTATCAAAAAGTCTATTACTACCGCCTTGGATTCCCTTCATGGAAAAATGCAGGCTACCCATACGAGTAGCTAAAAAATCTGCTTAGTACATTTAAAAAGAAGATGTACTACTCAAAATATTTGCTGAAACCTCTTGTGAAAAGTAAACCCAGACCCCTCTCAGCAAATGCCATCTAAACAGACTGAGAATACATTGAGACTATCATGAAATTCAATTCACTTCGCCAAAAATTAGAGCTTTTCACCCTAAGTGTCCTATTCATTACCATTACCATTTTGTTAGGTTTATTTGTCGTCAATCACGGACAAATGAAACAGCAACTGCAACATTCCATTGAAAGTAAACGCCTTGCCATCTCTAATATAATGGTGTCGCGAGCTCAGGAACTCATGGAAAAAGAAGTTTTCTCGTTCACCCGAGATGACAAAATGCTCAAAGCAATTCAAGATAAGGATTTGGAAGGCATTATTGCGCGTGCCAACACAACGGCAAACTTGCTTGAGGCCACAAACGTTGCCAACAACATCCGAATTTTAGACCCGAATTTCAACTTACTGTTCACTCGCAATCCAAAAGAATCTGGCAAAATTAATTCTAAACTTCTCACACAAGCAAAAGAAGAATTGAACCTGATTCGAGGAATTGAAACCATTGGAGCAGGTCAGCCACAAGTCCACTTTATCCTTCCGATTGCTCCACGCGGCCAACTTTTGGCTTTAGTTGATATTGCCCTCGACTTTTCCGCATTAATTGCTGATTCTGCTAAGGTTGGACAATTTGATTTGATGTTGTATGACTTGAATGCCGAAAAAGTTCTCGCCAGTTCCAACGAAACCTTAGAAGCAGAATTACAAAAAGCGCAAATTTCGATTCAAGAAGAAAGCCTAGAAACCCTAATACTTTCAAACGAAAATGGTACGAAGAGCTTCGACGTTGAATCAAAACAAGTTCTCGATTCTACCGGTCAACCATTTGGATACATGGTTTCAATCTCTGATAAAACAGACATTCAAGCCACCGAAGACGCTACGTTGATTTGGGGAACCATTGCAATCATCGTCTGGGCAATATTAGCGTTCTTAATGGTGAAAGCGATTTTGACTAAAGCTTTCAGACCGCTGGATGAAATGAAAGACCTTGTGACCAAAGTCGAACAACAAGGCGACTTGAGTCTACGCATTCCTGTCAAAAGCCAAGATGAAATTGGTCAAGCAGCCAATAGTATCAATCAGCTTATACAACTGGTCGATAACAGCTTTAAAGAAAGTAATCGAGTCATGCAAGCCGTCGCAAAAGGCGATTTTAGTCAACAAATTTCAGCCTCTGGTGCACATGGCGACTTTGAAACTCTGCAAACCGCCGTCAATCAATCTGTACAAAGTACTTCTTTTACTATGAAAGAGCTCGAACGCATGGCAAAAGCTTTGAGAGATGGCGATTTCTCTGCTCGAATGAATGACAGGGTCGCAGGGTCGATTCGTTCAAAAATGGATGAGACCATGCATGAACTGGATACGATTTTCAATGAGATTAATCACATGCTGGAGAGTATGGCAAAAGGCGACTTCACTCAACAAATTCAACTGACTGCACATGGAGATTTAGGAAAATTGGTCGACGCCTTGAATCACCGTGTTAGTCAAACTTCCAATGCCCTAGATGACATTTCCGCTGTGATTGAAGCCATGGCCTCGGGTGATCTGACACGACAAGTGGCCGGCAATTATCTTGGTAAATTCAAAGATGTAGCAACGTTATTGGCGCAAACCAATCAAAGCCTATCTCAGCTGATTGGTCAAACCACTCACAGTGTTCAATCCTTACAACAAAACGTCACGCATATTTATCAAGGCGCACAAGACTTAAATCAACGAACGCAAACACAAACTCAATCCCTCGATTCCACAAGCCAAATGATGGAGAAAATTGCCCAGAATGTTGAACAGACTTCAAATCAATCAGAAGAAGCAACCAAACTGGCTCACGGAGCACAGATTCAGGCCGAAAAAGGGTCTGAAATTATGAAAAACACCGTTGAATCAATGAATGACATTAAAGAAGCTTCGGCTAAGATTGTCGAAATCATTTCACTGATTGACGGGATTGCTTTCCAAACCAACTTACTGGCTTTAAATGCGGCTGTTGAAGCGGCACGCGCCGGTGAACATGGGCGAGGGTTTGCAGTCGTTGCTGGCGAAGTACGAAGTCTTGCAGCCAAATCTGCTGAAGCGGCAAAAGATATTAAAGTGTTAATTGAAAATACCGTTGAAACCGTTGATCAAGGCACAGAACACGCCCAAAACTCTGATCAAGCTCTAGAGCATATTAAAGAATCGATTAACCAAGTCTCGGCGATTATCAGCCAAATTAACCAAGCTTCAAGCGAACAGACCCAATCAATTAGTCAAGTCAGTCACTCATTAAATGAGGTAGATAATGCCACTCAACAAAATATGGCATTAGTCAGCGAAACCACCAACTCATCTGGAAACATGAAAGAAGCGGCTGATGAACTCTCTGGTTTGGTCAATCAATTTAAGGTATAAAACCGCCCCTAAGGAAACACTTTAAAATACCTAATATAAAAAACGCCCAATAGGATTTTTTCTGTTGGGCGCTTTTCTACCGGCCGGTAAAGTTTTGGGCGGTACATTTCGCGACGATGGAATAAGACGAATAACTTTGATGAATCAGATCTTCAACAACCAAGAAATTCAGGAATTTAACCTAAATATAAAATAGAAATAAAACGCTCAAGTTCGCGGCGTTGGAGTGCTCGTTTACCATGAGTAAACGAGCACTCCAACAACAAAGAAATTGAGTGTTTTAGATGTTTTTAGAAGCCAAATCTATGACTGGCGGTACAACATCGCCGTTTTGCGCTCGATTACGCATAAAGTGGTCTAACAAGACAATCGCCATTTGTGCTTCAGCAATCGGTGTGGCACGAATGCCGACACAAGGATCATGACGACCTTTTGTCACCATTTCAATTTCTTCACCCGAGGTATTAATTGAACGTCCAGGAGTCATAATGGACGAGGTTGGTTTGAGTGCAATGTGTGCAGTGATTTCTTGTCCGGTTGAAATTCCGCCTAAAATACCACCGGCATGATTGGACTCAAAGCCTTCAGAAGTCATTTCATCACGGTGTTCAGTGCCCAACTGCCCTGCCACTTCAAAACCATCACCAATTTCCACACCTTTTACCGCATTAATGCTCATAAGAGCGTGTGCCAAATCGGCGTCCAGACGATCAAAAATCGGCTCGCCTAATCCAACCGGAACATTTTTGGCTATTACAGTAATTTTTGCGCCAACAGAATCTTTCTTTTTCAACAACTCATCCATGTAAACGCGGATTTCTTCACGTTTTTGTTCGTCTGGACAAAAATAAATATTGTCGTTATCGAACGGCCAAGCGACATTTTCCACTTTGATTGGCCCAAGCTGCGATAGATAACCTTTCACCTCAACGCCTAAACGTTCTTTCAAATATTTCTTCGCAATTGCTCCTGCAGCCACTCGCATGGCAGTTTCACGCGCTGAAGAACGTCCACCACCACGATAATCACGGAAACCGTATTTTTGTGTGTAGGTGTAATCCGCATGCGCTGGACGGAAAGTTTCCGCCACTTTTGAATAGTCTTTTGAACGTTGATCTTTGTTGTGAATAATCATACCGATTGGCGTACCGGTGGTTTTGCCTTCAAATACACCCGACAAAATTTGTACTTCATCATCTTCACGACGCGCGGTTGAATGCTTGGAGGTTCCCGGCTTACGACGATCTAACTCTGCTTGGATATCCGCTTCACAAAGTTCTAAACCTGGAGGACATCCATCCACAATACAACCCAATGCTAAACCGTGACTTTCACCAAAGGTGGTGACGCGAAAATTTTGTCCTAAAGTATTTCCTGACATACGTTACACTTCTTTTTTCTTAAATTTAATTCGCAATATTCTACTTTATTTGAAACGCTGAGGCACTTAAGACCGTTGCGAGTGCCGAGATTTTTAGCTTATGAATGCCATTTACAGTGAAAACTATACCGTTAACACCTCTGACTTAGACTTTTTAGGTCATGTGAATAACAAAAGTTATTTAGATTGGATGGAAAAAGTCGCTTGGCATCATGCGCAATCGGTCGGCATTGATAAACCGCTGCAACAACAACTTAACCGAATTTTGGCAGTTTACGAACATCACATGCATTATTTGGGAAGTTGTTATGCTGGCGACGAACTCGAATTGAGGACTTGGATTGGCAAGCAACTTGGCTGCTGCCAACGTGAGCGCTGTTTTGAATTTGTGCGAATTAAAGACAACAAAACTGTTTTTAAGGCGAACAGTGTGTATGTTTGCATTACCTTAGACACCCACAGACCGAAAAGAATCCCGAAAGAGTTTATTGCGCCATATTTCAACTAACGCAAACTTCACCGGCCGGTAAGGATTAGAACTTGTGAAAATCAAACTCTAGTAAAACTCATAAAATTGAGTGTCTTGTTCCACTTCTAACCAAGATTTTAATACAGCTCGCGAATTCAACGATTGCACCGGCCGAGCATTTTCACCTAGAATTTCATTCATTTGCATAATTTGCTTAGCAGAGGCTTGAATCGGCTGTTTAAAGACCATCCAATAAACGCCTTCCGTACAAGGAGGCGTCGTTAAAGACCCAGAATATTTAAAGAACTCGGTATTAACGGGCAGAAACTTCACCGGATTCAAACTAACATTTTCATGCAATTCCAACTTGTGCATTTCTTTTGGCAGGTGTTGCAACAAGGTATTCAAGGCCGCATTCTCTTCTCCTTCTTGGAAAAGAATGCCAATCACCGCATAATTGCCATCGCCATCCTTGTGCACCAAATGCACTTCCATTGGGTAATTAAAGCCTTCTTTTTGGTGTTCGCTTGGCGTATGAAAATGATATTGCATCAATTCATAACGCTTACCACCAACTTTAATGTAGCTCCCCAACGGGTAATCTACTTGGATGCTGTGACCATTATTTTTAATTTTTAAGGGAACATCTCGGTAACGAATATCCAGCTCAGGCAAGCCTTGAGCACCGACAGCCGATTTTTCACGTAAATCGATTGGCGACTGACTTTTGCCCACATCACACTGAGTATAATCGGACGATAACTTTCCCCAATGCCTTGGGCCTGTATCGCCTGAATAGCTCCAATGAACGCCGTTCGCGCCATGATGATCGGACACTTCTTTTTCTTTATCGGCCGGCAAATCTTTTGACTCTTCGCCAAGCTGCCCTTCATCTTCAGGCACAGTTAACGAATTGTTTTCTTTTTTGATTTTGGCCAACTCAGACGCTAAATCAACTAAAGGTTCTTGTGCATAAACCGAATTAGCTTGCAGAAACACCAACGCCGAAAATGCGAGTATCGAAGCAACCAGCCAGCTTTTGGATTGACGAACAAATTGACGAACAAATTGATGAACAAATTGATGAGCAATTTGAGAACAGTGTGGAAACTTTACCGGCCGGTAAGCTTTTTGAACAGTTTTTGTATCCAACATTTCGATCAATCCTCTTTCAGAGCCAAATTCTTCTACACTCGCTGTTGCAGTAATTCGGCAAACACTTCTAACTCTTGTTTCTGAATGGCAAAAACGCCTTCCCCGCCATGCTCAAATTCAAACCAATAAAATGGCAACTCTGGGTATTCTTGTTCCAAATAATATTGGCTTACACCGACTTCAACAACTAACACACCGTCATCATTCAAGTGATCCGCGGCTTCAACCAAAATTTTACGCACCAAGTCCAATCCATCTTTACCGGCAGCTAAGCCCAAACTCGGTTCTTGTTGAAATTCCGGTGGCAAATGATCCATTTCGATTTCATCCACGTAAGGCGGATTCGAAACAATCAAATCATATTTTTCACCCTGAAGATTTGAAAATAGATCCGATTGAATGGCACGAGCCACATCATTCAAATCATACATATCGATATTTTGCTGAGCGACTTCCAAAGCCTCTGGCGAAATATCCACCAAATCCACAGTGGCATTCGGAAAAGCTTGTAAACTTGCCAAACCAATGCAGCCACTACCAGTACACATATCCAGAACGCGCGTCACCGAATCGGCTTCGACCCATGGTTCAAAACGCTGCTGAATCAGCTCTGCAATTGGAGAGCGCGGCACCAAGGTATTTTCATTCACCTTAAATCGAATGCCGGCAAACCACGCCTCTCCAATTAAATACGCCGCTGGTTTACGTGTTTCAATCCGCAGACGAAAAAGCTCGGTTACCGCAGTACGTTCAGTTTGCGTTAAACGCACCTGCCAATACATATCTGGAACTTCTTGTGGCAATGACAATGCATGAAAAACTAACACGCGAGCTTCATCAAAAGCATTATCGGTGCCATGTCCAAAAAACAGTTCATTTTTTCGAAAAAGCGATCCCCCCCAACGAACAAAGTCAATGAGCGTTTCCAATCCTTCATATTGATAATTCATCGGTACCACGGAGATTCCTTTTATTAATTTGGTCTGTTCTGGCAAATAACATTTAAGAGAATTTTTATGCAGGCTTCTTCGCGTGCTTTGGTCGAAACGCCTTCACAAAGTTTTCATCTGTTTCCAGATAAGGCCCATCAATCAAATCCACACAATATGGCACTGCAGGGAAAACCGCTTCCAAACATTCGCCAATGGCAGATGGTTTTCCTGGCAAATTAATAATTAGACTTTCACCGCGAATGCCGGCAATCTGACGTGACAAAATCGCCGTTGGGACATACTGCAAGGACACTGCACGCATCTGCTCTGCAAAACCATCTAAAATTTTATCGCAGACCGCTTCTGTGGCTTCAGGCGTCACATCCCTTTTTGCCGGCCCAGTGCCACCAGTTGTCAAAATCAAACAACAATGTTCATCATCAGCTAACTGTTTAATGGTCTGCTCAATCAGTCCTTGTTCGTCAGCAATGACTTTTGCTACCGGCTGCCAATCATTCGTCAAAGCTTTACCAATCCACTCTTGCATCGCAGGCCCCCCTAAATCTTCGTATTCTCCACGAGAGGCGCGATCTGAAACTGTAATAAACCCAATTTTGATTGCCGATTGCGACATAATATTGCTTTCCTTGTAATGCGACTTTAGACAAGAATTTCAAAGGCAACGCCAAACTTACCCTTGAATCTTAATTTTTCAGCCCTATATCATACCGTAAACGTCAAAAGAGACGAGACCTTCTAGGCTATGACTTTTAATCAGTGGCACAATATGGTTCTGTCCTAAGACAAAACGAATAAAGCCGATAATGACTAGGAAACCGGATAACGATGAGTAACTTCAGTGATAAACCCGATGAGTTAGACGTAGTGAACAATACAGAGACGGCTGAAACCACCGAGCAAACAGACGATGCTGTTGAACACAAAGACTCTTTAGAATTAGACTCTGACAAGACGTCAGAGGCAGCGGACTCCTCAAAGGTTCAACATCTTGAAGAATTTGAAGAGATGACACTTCAAGAGGCGATGGAAGCTGAAATTTCTGAAGAACTCAAAGCACATATTATCGAACAAGCCAACAAAGTTTTGGAAGGTGAACACATTCATCACAGTGAATCAGAAGAAGAAAATACATCTTCACCGGCCGGTAACGTTTCTAAAGCACTTGCCAAACCGGAACTCACTTATCCACAAAACCTACTATTATTGCCAGTCAAAGAGCGTCCATTTTTCCCAGGCCAGCAACTGCCCGTTTTAATCAGCAAAAGTGCTTGGGAAAGCACCTTCGATAGCCTAGAAAACTCCAATAGCAAATATATTGGTTTTGTCTATGTCGATCGAGAAGAGCACGAAACGACTCCACAAGAAGATTTTCGTCCTATCGGAACCTTGGTTAAAATTAGCAACCTGAAAAAGCGCGACGACTACATTCAGATGGTCGGTGAAGGGATTTGTCGTTTTAGAATCGAAAATTGGTTGCATGGCGAAGCGCCATACAAAGCCGTTGTTTCTTATCCAAAAGATGACATCAATGGTTCAGAAAATGAATTGAAAGCTTACGGCATGGCGATTATGAATGCCTTCCGAGAGTTGCTACCACTCAATCCGCTTTACAGCGAAGAACTCAAATACTTCCTAAGCCGTTACAGCGCGAATGAACCGGCACACTTAGCAGATTTTGCCGCTGGCCTTACCACAGCCGACAACGAAAAATTACAAGATGTTCTGGAAACATTTGATTTAGTGCATCGTTTAGAGAAAGTGTTAGCGCTTTTCAAACATGAAATCGAAGTCACGCAATTGCAATTTAATATCCGTGAGCGCGTTGAAGAGAACCTAACCGAACATCAGCGCGAGTTCTTTTTGCGTCAACAACTTAAGGAAATTCAAAAAGAGTTGGGCATCGTTAAAGATGACCAGACACTCGACAAAGATCGTTTTGAAGAACGCTTGGAAAAGCTCGCCTTAACTGATGAAGCAATGGTCAAAGCGGAAGAAGAGTTACACAAGTTGACAATTTTAGACCCGCAATCGCCTGAATATAATGTCACGCGAAACTGGTTAGATTGGTTAACCCAATTACCTTGGGGTCAAATTTCGGAAGATAAACTCAAACTCAAACGTGCAAAAAAGATTCTTGACCAAAAGCATGATGGCCTAGAAGATGTCAAAAACCGTATTTTGGAGTTCATTGCAGTTGGCGCACTCAAAGGCGAAGTCTCCGGTTCCATCATCTGTTTAGTGGGTCCTCCTGGTGTCGGGAAAACCTCAATTGGTAAATCGATTGCGGAAGCACTCGGTCGAAAATTTTATCGTTTCTCGGTCGGTGGCATGCGGGATGAAGCCGAGATTAAAGGCCATCGTCGTACCTATATTGGAGCCATGCCAGGAAAATTTGTCCAAGCGTTAAAAGATTGTCAAACGGCAAATCCCGTCATTATGCTCGACGAAATTGACAAGATTGGTTCGAGTTATCATGGCGACCCAGCTGCAGCACTTCTTGAAGTGCTTGATCCAGAACAGAATCAAGACTTTATGGATCACTTTATGGACGTACGTTTTGACCTTTCCAAAGCGTTGTTTGTATGTACTGCCAATACACTCGACACGATTCCTGCACCACTTTTAGATCGCATGGAAGTGATTCGTCTATCGGGTTACATTACCGAAGAGAAAATTCAGATTGCCAAACACCACTTGTGGCCAAGCCTTTTAAAAGATTCTGGTCTCAAAAAACAGCAAGTTCAGATCACCACACCCGCGATTCGCCACATTATTGAAGGCTACGCACGTGAAGCCGGTGTGCGTAATTTGAAGAAGCAGTTGGCGAAAGTGGTTCGTAAAGTGGCCATGCGTTTAGTCAACAAAGAAATCGAAACCGTTAAAATCCATGTTCGCGAACTTGAACAAATGCTCGGCCAACCTCGTTTTATGCCGGAAAAACAAACGCATCAAATCGGGACAGTGACAGGTCTTGCATGGACATCACTTGGCGGAGCTACTCTAAGCATTGAAGCAAGCCGCGTTCATACTTTGAACCGTGGATTTAAACTTTCAGGTCAACTTGGTGAAGTGATGCAAGAATCTGCTGGTATTGCCTATAGCTATATCAGTTCAAACCTTGAAACCTACAAAGCAGATCCAGAGTTTTTCGATAAAGCATTTGTCCATTTGCATGTGCCGGACGGTGCAACGCCTAAAGATGGTCCAAGTGCCGGAATTACAATGGCAACCGCTTTACTGTCGCTCGCTCGAGGAGAAGCGATTAAAACGCCTTTAGCCATGACTGGAGAGCTTAGCTTAACAGGACAAGTGCTACCGGTTGGTGGCATTCGTGAAAAAGTGATTGCTGCACGTCGTCTTGGATTACAAACCCTGATTTTGCCAAACGATAATAAAAAAGACTATCAGGAGCTACCAGACTATTTACAAGAAGGTTTAACGGTGCATTTTGCAAAACATTTCAATGATGTAGCAAAACTGACCTTTGAGATTCAGAAACCTTCACTCGCTTTAAAGCAATCGCATAAAAACTAATCTCAATCGCGCCATAATCTTTACCGGCCGGTAACTTTTATAAAGTCACCGGCCGGTGAAAATCAAGCCAAACAATCCTGAACAGTTTGACTAAACCTCTCAATATTGACTCTTTAAAAAGTTCTGTGCGAGATCGTTTTTAAAACTTTGAAAATGTTGGTTATTTAGTTTTAGCTCTTCAAGTGCGATCTGTTGAGCTTGCTTCATCTCAGTCGTTTGATAAATCTCATAACACACTTGATCCACAAGCTCATTCGCTAATCGTAACCGAGAAACCCACTTACGGATTTCTTTATCGGTAATCGCTTCAATATCCAACTGGTGATGACGGTAAATTCCCTCAAGTACGAGTCTTGGCAGTTTCCATTTTTTTCCAATGATGACACCCAGCAAACAATGATTGGTTCCATAACGTTTCTCTTCTTTTTCAAGAGCACTTACTGGAAAAGCTCGACTTTTTTGGAAAAGCTCCTCGTACTTTGCTGGATCATAAATACTCATAGCCATTGCCCCAAGATTATGGAACAACCCCATGCTATAAGCAAAATCCGGCTCATAATCCCCACAGCGACGCTCAATCAATACCATTGCCTTAGCCGTCCAGATCGAGTGTTCCAAGACAGCCGCGTAAACCTCATTCTGTGAAAAAAGTTCTTTAAAATGCGCCGAGATGACGAGGTGATAGAGTGACTGAGTGCCGAGAAAATTGATTGCCTGACTAATATTGGACACAGGGTTATTGAGATTATGCAGAACTTGATTAGCCGTTTTAATAATTTCTTCAACAATCCCAGAATGGTTTTCGAGCTCCCTGATAACATCAAAAAAATTAACGTTATCATTGCGGAGCTTTTCTTCTAACCAAATAACTCCCGTGGGGACAGCAGGGAACTTAACGGTGGATAAAATATAAACCGATTCCTGAACTTTTTCTTGCTGAGTTAGGTTTTCTGCCATTGATTAACTTTTGTCTCGGTCGATAACTTAAAGAATTAATTTTGCAAAAAACCTTACAAATTGGCAATGATTTTCCAATTTGGAGTAAAAGATAGGTTATTTCGTTCCACCCGTCAGCAACTGCTGACGTAGATCATTAATAAAATCGGTGTCCAACATTAATTCTTGTTTGCCATCCTTTAGGAAGGCTTTCATTTCGTCGCCAATGTACGAGCCTAGGGAGATTTCAGCAACAATAGCGTTGGCAATTTTTAGCATAGCCACATAAGTGCGGACTTTGTCATCATTAATTTTGGACACGTCAGGTGTGTGATGCAACATAATGACATTCAGTAAGTCAGTGGGTAGTTGCCATTTTTTTGCGACCAATAATCCCACTAAAGTGTGATTGGTATTGAATGCTTCCTGTTCTTTTTGAAGAACACCTATCGGGTTGCTCATTCCTGAACGGAAGATTTTTTGATAGACCTCTTCATCTTTGGAGGCTAACATTAAACAACCAACATTATGAAAAAGTCCTACTAAATAAGCCTCATCTCTTGGAATACCATGAACTTCTTCAGTTAAGAATGCCATACAAAAAGCAACGTCTACACTGTTATCTGAAATATCTCGATGTAAGCCTCTTGAACCAAACATGCGTTTGAATGCAGCAATAACGACAAGATTGTAGATATTTTTAAATCCCATGGTAGTCACTGCATCTCGAATGGTATTCACTGGGTTTTTTGCTTTCATGACCGGCATGTTCGCTAATTTAACCACTTCTCCAGAGAGAGTCGTATTTCGCTCAATGATTTTTGTAATGTTTTGCGCATTGGCAAATTTGCTTTGAATTTCTGCATCAAGTTCAATCACTTCTTGCGGAAACTCTGGAATTTTAATTCCTCGAATGGCTTCAAGTGCATCTCTTAATCGGTCTTGTTGCAACCCCATTCTGATCCCTCTTAACTAAAATTTCTTGTCATTAAAAATAGGGTTACTATAATCTCCTCATAAACGTTTTACCAAGTACTTTTAGGTTGTTTTAGGTTAAAAAAGCTAAATCCTAGAGAATTTCTGACAAAAATTGATAAGAATTAAATTTTAGGAACTCGAATCACTCGACTTCTTAAGTAAATCCAGCACTTTAGGGAGTAATCTTTGCAAGATAATCGGTTGAGCTAATGCATTGGGATGCAATCCATCGGATTGCATGTAATCCGAATCAAGCGCAACAGGTTCCAAGAAAAAAGGATCAAATAATAAATTGTACTTTTGTGCTAAATCACGATAGACCTTCTGCAAAAATTTATCGTACGCCGGTCCATAATTTGTTGGTAAACGGATGCCTAGCAACATAACGTGACATTGTGGTGTGACATTTGCACACACTTGAATAATGGATTCTAAATTACGTTGAGTCGTCTGTAAGTTTTGCCCTCTCAAAGCATCATTGGCTCCAAGCTCCAAAATCACCCAGCTAGGCTCGTGCTGTTTGACTAAATGATTAAATCGCTGTTTTCCACCAGAAGTTGTTTCACCACTAATACTTGCATTGACAACCTCAACGTCCGCATAGTTTGTATTTTCTTTTAGCTCTTGCTGCAACAAATTAACCCAGCCTTTTTCGACTTCAATACCATAAGCCGCACTCAAACTATCCCCTAAAACCAACAAAACTTTCTTTTCCCCTCTTGAGGTTTGAGTATCCATGATTTCGCCAACGTTTTGCCCTTGCGACTGAGCATGACTTAGCCTAGGATGAAGACTCATCAAAAGCATGAACATAATGCTAACGAAACTTACAAAGACGACAAAATTATGACTTCTATAGCCAGTGTGAACGCCCCTGTGATTCAACTTAAATCGGTTCATTATCAAGTTCCTTCAGAAGATCAATTACTGCACATCTTAAATTCCTGTGATCTATGCCTCCAGCCCCAAGAGTCGGTGGCGATTATTGGTCGATCAGGTTCCGGTAAATCCACATTGTTGTCGATTGTCGCAGGTTTAGAAAAACCAACAGACGGTGAAGTTCACCTTCTAGGCCAGCCAATTCATAACTTAAATGAAGATCAACGCGCATTGGTTCGAGCACAGGATGTGGGGTTTATTTTTCAAAACTTTCAGCTCATGCCGAGTATGACAGCTCTGGAAAATATTTTAATGCCTTTAGAGCTTTTCCAACTTCCTCACGCCCAAAAACAAGCGCTTGAGGCACTAGACAAAGTCGGCCTCTCTGACCGAGCACATCACCGGCCGGCAGAATTATCAGGCGGCGAGCAACAACGTGTTGCCATTGCTCGTGCATTTGTCACTCAACCCAAAATTTTATTTGCCGATGAGCCGACAGGAAACTTGGACGAAGAAACCGCTGAACACATTCAAACTCTGTTATTTGATTTACAAAAAGAACAAAATAGTGCGTTGGTTTTGGTAACCCATGACATGGATTACGCTAAAAAATGTCAAACGACTTTGCAATTGGTTAAAGGTCAACTGCAGCCATTTAAACCCGACCAACACTCTTAAAAGGCATCCATTATGCAATCGGCTCTTAAGGATTTACGCACCGCATCCATCTGGTTTTTTCGCGGCTTAAAACATGGTGACTGGCTCTGGTTGGTGTTTGCAATCATGGTTGCCAGTCTGAGCGTTACCCTGATTAAACAAGTCGGGGATTCTGTTCAACAAAGCATGTTAGCTAAAGCGGCGAATAGCTTAGGAGCAGATTTAGTGATTCGCAGTTCTCGCCCTATTGAGAGTCCGATTCTCCGATTAGCTGAATCGTTTAATCTAAATACTCGTCAAACAACTTCAGTCGTCACAATGGCCTTTGCCAATGATCAATTTCAATTAATTTCTTTGAAAGGCGTCTCAAAACTCAACCCTATTCGTTTACCGGCCGGTCAACACCCAATTTCAGATGATTTTAATTCAGGTGTTTGGCTTGAACCAAAATTATTTGAGTTGTTAAACCTAAAACAGGGTGATGACATCACACTAGGTGAAAAAACATTTAAAATCATTGGTCAATTAACTCCCAATAGTTTAATTAATCCAATGGCACAATTTGCTCCTCAAGCGTTACTGTCATTGGAAAACTTTGAACAAACCCAACTACTTGGCCCTGGTAGCCGTGCCACCTATGAACTTCAAATTTCTGGGCAAAATAGCGCTGTTTTGGATTTTAAAAAACAGGTCGAACAGAGAATACAAAACAGCCAAGCAGACAGCCCGCTTCCCTGGACACTCATTTCAGCACAAGCGCCATCTGAAGACTTAGGGAAAACCTTAGATCGAGCTTGGTTTTTCTTGGATTTATCAAGTTTATCAGCTGTGCTAATTGCGGGAATGAGCATTTTAATAGCCAGTCGCTTTTACTTAAGACGATGGCAAAATACCATGGCATTGCTCAGAGCCACTGGGGCCAATAATGCAAAAATGATGCGTCTCTTTGCTGGACAACTTTTCTGGTTATCTTTTTTCAGCAGTATCATTGGTGCACTACTTGGGCTACTAGCCTCATGGCTATTGGCGCCAACCCTGACAGAATTTTTTGATCCTTTTATACTCAGCTCACCTTGGCAAGCATTTTGGGTCGGAGCTATGAGTGGTATGTTGGTTCTGTGGAGTTTTGCTTGGCAAGCATTAACCGAAGCGATTAAAACAAGTCCTATGAGACTTCTAAAATCTGTCCCCAGACAACAAAGTCTTATTCACTGGGGGTTTAGTCTGTTACTGATTACGCTCTTGATAAGTCTAATGGTTGGTTGGGACTTGTTAATGTGGGTGATGCTCGGACTTTTAGTGCTCAGTCTAGTTTTTTGGTTATCCGCTACTCTGCTGATTTATGCTTTAGAGAAGCTAAATCATCGAATAAACGGCTGGAAAAAAATCGCCATTTCGAATGTATTGAAAGAGAAGGGTCTCCTTAAAATCCAATTAATTTCAGTTGGCATTGTTTTATTCGTGCTATTACTCATGACATTTGTTCGGCAAGACATTTTGCAAACTTGGCAAAACTCACTTCCCGAAAATGCGCCAAATGTTTTTATGATGAATATTCAACCCGACCAAAAAAATGAGGTTGAAAAAATTCTAGCGGGATTTGATCTTCACCCTACATTAACCGCAATGGTCAAAGGTCGTTTAATTGAGAAAAATGGTATGACTATGAAAGTCAGCGAACAAGCCTCCCCACGAGGCCAACGCTTACTGCAACGCGAGGCCAACATAGGCATAATGCAACAATTACCTGAACACAACTTAATCTTGGCAGAGATTGAATCTTCTCAAAGAAATGGCGCACTACCTTCCGTATCAGTTGAGCAAAGTATTGCAGAATTATTCGCTATTAAGCTAGGTGACACTCTTCAATTTGACTTTCAAGGTCAAAAATTCAGTTACCAAGTCACCTCCTTTCGACAGGTCGAATGGCAAAGTTTTCAACTCAACTTCTTCTTTATTATTGAACCATTTAGCTCTGAGAAAAATGACTCAACACAAGCGTATTTACCTATTAGTTATATCAGTAATTTCTACTTACCAGAATCAACCAATACAAAATCGTCAACTTCCACCCAAATTACTCAGAATTTAGCGCAACAAACGCCGGGCGTTTTGCTGATCGATGTGAGTGCCATTATGGTTCAAATTAAAGACATCATGAATCAAGCAACTTGGGCAGTAACGGGTCTATATTTCTTTACATTAATTGCAAGTATTCTCGTGCTATTTACAGCAACACTCGCGAGTCAACAAAATCGCCTACAAAACTGGTTTTTGCTTCGTAGCCTTGGAGCAACCCAAAAAATCATCACCAAAATAGGCCTGACCGAGTTTGTGTTGACAGGAATTCTTGCGGGGGCGATTGCTGCGACACTGGCTCAAATAACCAGTTGGTTAATCAGCACCTTTTGGCTGCAAAAAGCGGCACCATTCTCATTTGAACTGTGGATGACTAGCTTAACTTTGGGAGTCAGCGTTCTCTTATTGATTGCTTGGCTCACACAAAGACACTTTTTAAAACTGTCAGCCTTACAACTCAAACAAATTATTCAAAATTAGCATAAATCAGATACTTAACGAAAGAGCCTTCAAATTTTTACGTAAATTAACGGATACTCACTAAGTGGAATATCATTATAATTATTGACCGAAATCAAATTTTGATAATAATTGAACAAGGTAAAAATATGCAGACGTTAAACGCTGGAAACCTAACGCAATTCCGAATGATTGATGAAATTAATGCTGGTTACATCGAACTAAAAAATGGCCAGAAATTGCAACATAAGCTCGAAAAACTAGGCGGTTCCGTCACCCTCAAGCCAATTGAAAAACTCAATTTTCGTGCAAGTGAAAAGCTCGTCGTAAAATGCCAACAAACGGGAAATTTTTTCCAAGCAGAACTCTAAGAGATATAGAAAATTCCCTACCGGCCGGTAAACAATGCCGGCTAAAATTAAAATATCTGCCCATCTAACGACTTATTACCTCATTGGATAATACATCTCATACTGATATTTTTGTAACTTCTTAATTTTTCGCTGACAAAATTTAATGATGTCTTCGTTGTTTTCTACAGCAAGCTTATAAAACTCTGGTTCATAAGCATCACGATTTGCTTGAAGCTCAATGAGATTTTGACGCGCGTCTTTAGCCAGTTGTGAAAACTTCACAATGGCAATATCTACACTTTTTAAATCGACAGAATGACTTTCCATTAAATTCTCAATGAGCTACCAAGGAAGTAAAATTACTTAAATAACTATACGTACCATGATAATACAGAAAGTGAGCATGCGTAAATTTAATAAAAATCTCGGAAAGATAAATAGAAACGTTTATACAGAAAATGAATTGGTCGGAATGACAGGACTTGAACCTGCGACCCCCACACCCCCAGTGTGATGCGCTACCAGACTGCGCTACATTCCGATTTTTGAGGTTGGCTATTATATAAGTGGTAACAGAAAAAGCAATGAATGAATCAAAGAAATATTACAAGTGCTCTTTTACACGGGATTGGAAACTTTGGCATTCTTTGAGCAAAGATTTAAGAGAACCAACTAAACCTAACAAATCAATGTTGCTTGCCGCATTTTCAACGGGCGCACATGGTAATTCAGTTTGATTGTCTGATGGAACGAATGAAGCTTCTGAAGAGGTTGATTTGGCGTTTTTGTCACTTAGCTGAGCGATAGCTCCCTCAACCGTAAACCTTTGAGCATTCAATAGATCATTAATTTGTAGAATCAACAAAACATCATTGCGCTGATAATAACGACGACCACGGCGTTTACTCGGTTTCAGTTGGGGGAATTGCCCTTCCCAATAGCGCAAGACATGGGTTTTAACACCGCACATCTTAGCGACCTCCCCAATCATAAAATATTTTTTATTTGGGATTTCAACGTCTTGCGCTGCAGATTGAGAATTTTCTAAATTATTCGTTACCATCAAAAGCGTCTATCTTCGAGCGTAATTTTTGACCTGGTTTAAATGTTACCACTCTTCGTGCAGAAATGGGAACATCTTCTCCTGTACGAGGATTACGACCTGGACGAGATGCCTTATCACGCAGTTCAAAATTACCGAAACCAGAAAGTTTAATCTGCTCTCCAGAAATCAATACACTACTGATTTCCTCATAAAACTGTTCGACTAATTCTTTCGATTCACGTTTATTAAAACCAAACGTATCGGCAAGTTCCTGTGCAATATTCGCTTTGGTTAGCGTTTGCCCTTTCGATTCTGTCATAGCTTTTTCCCGAGTTTGATTTTGGTCTGTTTTGCCGCCCTGCAACAAGGTTAATTCTGTTTCAGGCTGAATATTAGAGGTTTTTTTATCGTAGTTTTGCATCGACATTCTCTTCTGCTGATTTCAAAATAACTTCAACTAATTCATCGACTTCTGCATCTTCTAACGTGCGATCTTGGTGTTGGATTTTCAAGGTCAATGCAACACTCTTTTGATGCGCCTCAATCCCTTGCCCTCGGTAAATATCAAAAATTTCCACTGTTTTCAAAATTTGTGATTCCACATTCACAGCATCTAGGAGTTTTTGTACTTCAACCGATTCATCAATCACAAATGCTAAATCACGTTGGGTTTCTGGGAATTTAGAAATAGCAGATGCAGCTGGAACATCCATGGTCAAGATTGCATCTTGACGAATTTGGAACATAAATACATTGCCAGACACACCCATTTCTTTCACTAAAGAAGGATGTAGTTGACCCATTATTCCAATTTCTTTCCCCTCTTTCACTAACGCAGCAGATTGCCCGGGATGCAATGCTGGGTTATTGCATCGTTCAAAACGGATCTTTCCTAATTGATGACTCATTCTCAGCAATGTTTCAACATCCCCTTTTAAGTCAAAGAAATCCACTGCACGGTCAGCTTCATCCCAACCTGAAGCAGCCATTTTGCCGACAATCGCTCCACCCACCATTGGAATTTGCGTGGCACCGGTTGAATCTTGATCATTTTTATAAAAAACTAAGCCACTTTCAAAAATACGTACACGAGGTTGCTGACGATTTTGGTTGTAAGCAATGCTTTGTAACAATCCTGGAAACAAAGTTGTTCGCATCGCTTTCATATCATCTGAAATCGGGTTTTGTACCAAAACATAAGGTAAATCTGGTGCAATCAATTTCTGTTTTTTCTCTTCAACGAAACTGTATGTAACCACTTCATTGTAGCCTCGTTGAACTAACGCATTTTTCAGAGCCATTAATTCTTGTTCAGACTCAGGCAGTTCATTGAGAGTCATTGGGGCATGCACAGGTGTTTCAGGCAAGTTGTTATAACCATAAACACGACCAATTTCTTCAATCAAATCCATTTCAATCGCCATATCAAAACGGAAACTCGGCGCAGACATCATCCAACCAGTCCCCGTTTTCTCGATACCGAACTGTAGACGCTCAAAAATTTCTTCAACAACAGAATCGTCAATCTCAACACCCAAACGATCGGAAATCGTCGCTTTGCGCAATTCAATGGTTTGAGCTTTAGGCAGAGACGCTTCATCGATGATCGATTTCACGCTAGATACTTCACCACCAGCAATTTCCGTAAATAATGCTAATGCACGATTCAATGCACGCTCAGGCAACTGTGGATCTACACCTCGCTCAAAACGCATTGAGGAGTCGGTATGAAGACCATATTTTCGAGCTTTACCAACAATCGATAGACGTGAAAAGTGCGCACACTCAAAGAAAATCTCTGAGGTTTCATCAGTAACAGACGTCGATAAACCACCCATAACTCCAGCCAACGCAATCGCACCGGAATCATCCGCAATCACTAAGGTATCAGATGCTAGGACGATTTCTTTTTCATCCAATGTTGTCAGTTTTTCACCTTCATTCGCATAACGAATTTGCACGGCACCTTGCAATTTTGCTAAATCAAAGGCATGCATCGGTTGACCCATTTCCAACAAAACGTAATTGGTAATATCAACGACTAAACTCAATGGACGCAAACCAGAACGCTCTAGACGTTGTTTCATCCACAATGGCGTTGTCGCTTGAGCATCAAAACCAGTAACGACGCAACCTAAATATTTTGGACAAGCAGTCGAATCTGCAATTTGGATATCCACCGAACAAGGTTTGTCACCGGCCGGTGAAGTTTCAGTAAACGGCACTGCAAATGGCGCATTGGAAATAGCATGCACATCTCGAGCAATTCCCATTACCGAAAAACAATCCGCACGGTTTGGAGTTAAATCTACATCAATCGAAGAATCATCCAAATCCAAATAATCACGGACATCCATCCCAATTGGCGCATCAGCCGGAAGAATGTATAACCCATCCACGCCATCATCTGGCAAGCCGATTTCTGTCGCACCACATAACATACCGTGAGATGGCACTCCACGAAGCTTTGCTTTTTTTATTTTAAAATCACCGGGCAGTTTTGCGCCAACTTTGGCACAGCAAACTTTTTGGCTTGGACGAACATTCTTCGCACCACAAACGATTTGTAGATTTTCTTCTTCACCTACATCCACCTGCGTGACATTCAACTTATCCGCATCAGGATGTTTTTCTATTGACACAACATGACCTACAACCACATTGTTAAAAGTGCCAGCCACCGGCTCAACCCCGTCCACTTCAAGACCAGCGAGGCTCAATTCTTCAGAAAGCGTATTGGTATCCCATTCTGGGCTTGTCCACTCACGTAACCAATTTTCACTAAATTTCATTTTCTAAATCCCTATTGCGCAGTCTGATTATTTGAATTGTTGAAGGAAACGAAGATCGTTTTCAAAGAATTGACGTAAGTCTTTAACGTTGTAACGAAGCATTGCCAAACGTTCAACACCCAAACCAAATGCCAATCCAGTGTATTCATCAGGATCAATACCGACGTTTTTCAAAACATTTGGATGCACCATTCCACAACCAAGTACTTCAATCCAACGGCCATCACCAAATAAATCCGTCGCAATATCCACTTCTGCAGAAGGTTCTGTAAATGGGAAATAAGACGGACGGAAACGGACTTTCAGGTTTTCGTCTTCAAAGAATTGACGTAAGAATTCAATAATCAACGCACGTAGCTGTGCAAAAGATGCACCTTTTTCAACAATCAAACCTTCAACCTGATGAAACATTGGTGTATGGGTTTGATCAGAATCACAACGGTAAACACGCCCTGGAGCGATAATCCGCATAGGTGCCTCTTTATTTTCCATCGTACGAATTTGCACACCAGAGGTATGCGTACGCAAAACCGTTTTTTCGTTAATGTAAAACGTATCATGCATCGCACGGGCTGGATGTGTTTCAGGAATATTCAGAGCTTCAAAGTTGTGCCAATCATCTTCGATTTCAGGACCTTGCTCAACATCAAATCCCGCTTTAGAGAAAAGCGTTTCAATACGATTGAGCGTGCGCGTTACAGGATGTAAGGAACCCAAATCAACATCTCGCCCCGGAAGCGTGACATCAATAGTTTCCTCTGCAAGCTTTTGCTGTAATTTAGCATTATCTAATTCGCGTTTTTTTTCATTCATCAAACCTTGAACAAGTTGCTTCGCCTCATTAATAACTTGCCCCGCTTTTGGCCGCTCTTCTTTCGAAAGCTTACCAAGCGTTTTCATCATGTCAGTAAAAGCACCCTTCTTACCGAAAAATTGCACACGAATTTCATCCAATTTCTGAAGATCATTGACGTTTTCCAACGCCGATTTTGCATCAGAAATAATGGTTTGCAGCTGTTCTTGCATGATTTTTTGAATCCCACTATTTTTTATAAATACAGTAAACAACAAAACTCTATGCCTAATGATTTGTTCACCGGCCAGTAAAGTTTTCTTATTTCTTGCATGAATAACTAAAAGACTAAGTCTTTGAAAGGGTTGTAGATTTTACAGAATTAGCCAGTTTTTTGGGAACTTTTTCCAAGTAAATTCTGACTTTATTCTTTCGATTTATTCTAGACAAAAAAATAGGGAGACCACTCAAGGTAGACTCCCTATCTTTTTTTGACTAAAACTTAATAAATTAAGCTAAAGCTGCTTTTGCTTTCTCAGCAATTGCACTGAATGCTGGCATATCATGTACAGCAATATCTGCTAGTACTTTACGATCAACTTCAATACCTGCTTTTGAAACACCGTTGATGAAACGGCTATAAGTCATTCCATTCATACGAGCTGCCGCATTGATACGTGCAATCCATAAACGACGGAATTGACGCTTACGCTGACGACGGTCACGGTAAGCATATTGACCTGCTTTAATCACCGCTTGACGAGCAACACGGAAGACTTTACGACGCGCGCCGTAATAACCTTTTGCTTGTTTCAATACTTTGTTATGACGACGACGTGCGATTACGCCTCTTTTAACTCTTGCCATGCTTTATCTCCTCAATTAAGCGTAAGGTAGCATACGGCGAACCATTGCTACATCATTGTCGTGAATCATAGAACCAGAACGTAACTGGCGCTTACGCTTAGTCGATTTCTTCGTCAAAATATGACGAAGGTGAGACTGTTTGCACTTAAAACGGCCTGAGCCTGTTTTTTTGAAACGCTTACGAGCGCTGCTGTTAGATTTCATCTTAGGCATGAAATAAACTCCGCATTTAAGCCTGTTCTTTGAGATTACGCCCATTGAACGACTTGATTTCAGTTTTAATAGTGTAAAACACTATCTCTTAGGGACAACAAACAGCACTGAGGGAGCTGCACCAGAAATCTATATACAATAGACCCCGATTGTTGTAGTTAGACTAATAAATTAGCCTTTTTTGATTGGAGCGACCATCATTTGCATTTGACGACCTTCCATCTTCGGCATCTGCTCAACAGTACCGATTTCCGTAATATCGTCGCGAACGCGCTCCAACATCTTCAATCCCAGTTCCTTATGGGTAATTTCACGACCACGGAACCAAATGGTTACCTTGACGCGATCCCCTTTCTCTAGGAATTTCACCAGGTTGCGTAGTTTGACCTGATAATCTCCCTCCTCAGTTCCTGGGCGAAACTTAACTTCTTTCAGCTGGACTTGTTTCTGCTTTTTCTTTGCTTCATGCGCTTTTTTCTGCTGCTGATACAAATACTTACCATAGTCCATGACTTTACAAACCGGAGGGTTTGCCTTGGCGGTGATTTCAACAAGATCTAAACCGGCATCTTGCGCGGCTGCCATAGCTTCCTTAATAGAAACAATCCCTAGCTGCTCACCATCTGCAGCAATCAGGCGTACTTCAGGTGACGTAATTGCCTTATTAATTCTGTCTTTTGGTGCTTCAGGTTGTTGTGGTCTGCCTCGACCTCTTCGAATTGCGATAGCAATATCCTCCAGTTTATTTCAAATTAATTTTGTGCATCGGTAGAATCTAGTACACGACCTAGATTCGATACATCATCCAACAGCAGTTTTGTTACCTGCTCAATATCGAATGATCCTAAATTCTTACCGCCACGAGCGCGAACATTTACTGCGCCATTTTCCATCTCTTGGTCTCCGACCACAAAAATATATGGCACGCGCTGCATAGTGTGCTCGCGAATTTTAAACCCAACCTTCTCATTTCTCAAGTCTGTTTCGACTCTAAAGCCCTGTTTTTTCAGATTTTTCGCAAAATCTTGCACATATTCATTGTGAACGTCAGAAATTGACGCAATAACCACTTGTGTTGGCGCTAACCATGTTGGGAATTTCCCTTCGTAATGTTCGACCAAAATCCCAACAAAACGTTCAAGAGATCCTAAGATTGCACGGTGAATCATAACAGGGTGTTGCTTCTCGTTATTGGAATCAACATAAACCGCATCTAAGCGTTCAGCCTGGGTCATTGAAAAATCCAACTGAATGGTTCCACACTGCCAAACACGACCAATACAATCTTTTAATTGGAACTCAATCTTCGGACCATAAAACGCACCTTCTCCAGGCTGAAGCGCATATTCAAGACCAGCATCTTTTAATGTTTCTTCAAGCGCCGCTTCTGCCAAGTCCCAAACATCATCAGAGCCAACACGTTTTTCTGGACGGGTTGAGAACTTAACCGCGATATTATCGAAACCAAAATCCGCATAGGTTTCATAAACCAAATCGATACACCCTTGAACTTCAGCCTTGATTTGTTCTGGGGTACAGAAAATATGTGCATCATCCTGAGTAAAGGAACGAACACGCATTAAACCATGTAGCGTTCCAGAAGGCTCATTACGGTGAACCGTTCCAAATTCTGCAATACGAACTGGCAAATCTCGGTAAGAATGCAAATGCTGATTGTAAACCTGAATATGACCCGGACAGTTCATTGGCTTCACCGCATAATCACGGTTATCCGTTTCTGTGGTGAACATATTATCTTTGAACTTATCCCAGTGGCCAGACTTTTCCCAAAGAGAGCGATCCATAATGAATGGCGTACGAATCTCATCGTAGTCATTAGCAACCAGCTGTCCGCGCATATATTCTTCCACAACACGATACAAAGTGGTTCCTTTCGGATGCCAGAACGCCATACCAGGAGCAAGTTCATCAACGTGGAATAAATCCAAAGTTTTACCCAGTTTACGATGGTCACGCTTTTCCGCCTCTTCCATCATTTTCAAATAGTCTTTTAGCGCACCTTTATCAGGGAAAGCCACACCATAAATACGTTGCAACATTTTATTATCTGAATTGCCACGCCAGTATGCCCCTGCCACATGCGTTAATTTAAACGCTTTGGTGAATGACATATTTGGCACGTGTGGCCCAACACACATATCCACATATTCTTCGTGAAAGTAGAAACCAAACTCGGTTTCGTTTGGCAAATCACGGATTAATTCAAGCTTGTACTCTTCACCACGTTCTTGGAATGTTTTGATCGCTTCAAAACGTGGTAGCATTTTCTTAACAACTGTATATTTGGTCTTTGCAAGCTCTTGCATACGCTTTTCGATTTTCTTCAAATCTTCCGGCGTGATTTTGTAATCCATATCAATGTCATAATAAAAACCGTTATCAATCACCGGTCCAATCGCCATTTTAACATCTGGATAAAGCTGCTTAAGCGCATGGCCTAAAAGGTGAGCGCAAGAATGGCGCATGATATGAACGCCATCTTCATCTTTCATTGTCACAATTTCTAACGTTGCATCTTCAGTGATTAAATCGCAAGCGTCTTTTAACTGACCATTCACTCGGCCGGCAATCGTCGCTTTAGCAAGTCCACTACCGATACTTTCGGCAACTTGCATGACAGATACAGCTTGGTCGAACTCTTTCTTCGACCCATCAGGTAACGTGACAATAGGCATGAAACTTCTCTCGTGTAAATTTTTAAGAACGCGAAATTTTAACAGCATTCAGACTTGTCGGCTAGACAATTAAGAAAAGTTTTATCAATGAAAATTCAAAGAAAATAGAACTTAATACGATTAGTCCTGTGGATTGGCTGGATACGCTTTTTCATATTCTGCTTCAGCAGCTTGAATTTCGGCATCAAAGACCTCTATAGACATACCAAAGAAATCAAGTGCTTTTTGGAACTTTGAATCCTCTAAATCCCAGTAAGTGCTTGGCACCTCACCAATCCCATTATCATGCCCCAATCGGAACACCCCCATCTCAGCGAGATAGGTTAGGTTGGCATAAGGCTGAAATTCTTCACGCGCTTTTTCAGGAATATGGTGATAAGCCACCCCCATAACAACTTCATTTGAAAACTTCCACAATTGTAGCAGTCGAGCACTCATCAACGCATGATAGGTGCCATAGGTTTTATTTTCGACAACAGGCAGTACCGTGATGTCATAATCAATTGCTTTTAAGACTTCTTGATATTTTTCGCGGCTTTCTAAAGCCAACAGATAAATACCTAAATCACGCATTAATCCACACAAAAACGCATCACTTGGATTAAGGTTCAATTTTTTAGACAAAAGTTGAGCAATAAACGCCGCCATCACAGCATGTTTCATAAACAAGTCGACACTAAATGGAGGTTTACGGTGAAAGGTTTCTTTATAAGAAATGGTATGTGCAAGCAGTCGTACATCGTCTAATCCGATGCGAACCACTGCTTCCGATAAATCAGTTACCGCCTCACCCAGAGAATATTTAGCGGTGTTCGACATAAAGATAATACCGGCCGTAAGCCGTGCATCAAGCGTAATCACTTTGACAATTTCAGAAACATCGTGACTCGTATCATCAGCCAACATTTTTTCAAGTTTCATTAACGCTTGAGGCATTCTTGGAAGATCACCAAGTTCTGCTAGGTGTTCAACCATCTCCTTACTCACTTGGGAAGTGGATGAAGCGGAATGACTTGTATTCTCTGACATATAGATTCTCTAGTCGTTAATGAATTAAGTTTTACTAAAAATAAATGAGTTATATTTTAAGCTGATTTTTATGACGTTTTTCGTTAAAATCCCGAAACTTAAATAAAAACTGATCACAAACATATTTCAGCTAACCTAGGGGAGGCCATCAAAACCATGTGTTTTGAGCCTGAGAATTCGAAATGTTTCGAAAAACCCTTATTACCTGATCCAGATAATACTGGCGTAGGGAAGGAAAAAAACACAATATGTTTATTTACCGGCCGGTAAATAAACAATGAACTCCTCTCTCTTGCCCTATTTCCAATGGGGAAAATTGACTATGAAAACTCAACTAAAGCCGCTTTCTTTGGCCATTATTTTAATGAGCCAACCAGCATTCGCGACTGAATTAAAAACCATTAACATTAACGCGGATCTTCGAGGAACCAATGAACAAGAAATGCCGACAAGCATATCGGTAAAAACGCAGAAAGAACTTCAAGACGAAGGTGCTAGTCACTTTGACGATCTGCTTTTAAAAACCCCAAATGTGAATTATTCAGGTCAATCGTCTCGAGCTCGTCATATTCAAATTCGAGGCATAGGGGAGCGAGATGAATATACAGGAGCACCCAATTCGAGCGTTGGATTTGCCATTGACGACATTGACTATAGCGGCATTGGAATGGCGGCCAGCACATTTGACATTCAACAAATTGAAGTATTACGCGGCCCTCAAAACACTCGTTATGGTCAAAGTGCCATTGCCGGGCTCATTAATGTCAAAAGCAATGAGCCTACAGAATATCGCGAATCCATGATTGAAGCGACGGCTGGGCAAGATAGCCTGACAGAACTCGGAATTATGACTTCAGGCCCCTTTTCGTCAGCTGAAAAATCGCCACAGTACCGCATTGCAATATTTAAACACGACAGCGACGGCTTCCGAGACAATAAAACACTCAACCGTTCAGATACAAATGGTCGCGATGAATTAACCGCAAGAGCAAAGCTGCGCTTCTTTCCTAGCGATGACACAACGGTTGATGTCACACTTTTGCATGCCGATTTAGACAATGGTTATGATGCATGGTCAAGAGATAACTCTTTTACCAACCTATCTAATGAGCCTGGTCAAGACACATTACTTTCAAACGCTTTTTCTGCAAAAGTGACACATCAACTCAATAGCAATCGAACTTTACAAAGTATTACCTCTTTTTCTGACAATGAACTTCGGTATGCCTACGACACGGATTGGAAAGCGGATGATACAACTTACCGAGGTTTATTTGATAATCAACAAGACCGCCAAAACTTTAGCCAAGACATTCGAGTCATTGACAAAAACTGGCTGATTGGTGCTTATTTCTCAAAAATGGATGAGAAAAATACACGGTATGAACGGTATGACTACCCAAGCTGGGGAGATAACTATCAAACCGATGCAAATAGTGATTACGTGCTGAAAAAAGCCTCTATTTACGGGCAATACGACTTGGCATTTAGTGAAAAAGCAACCGTTGCGCTTTCTGCACGCTTAGAACGAAATTGGAAAGATTTCGACTTAAATACTCAGCTAAGTGGTTTTGATACCTCTTATGGCGGAGGTGCTTACGATTACTCAAACCCTGAATCGAGTTCCCCCACTGAAAACCTCTGGGGTGGTTCAATCATCTACTCATATAAATACAATCAAAAACATACGGCTTTTACAGGGGTAACACGCGGCTATAGAATGGGCGGTTTCAATACCAACCTGACAGAATCAAGCATTGAGAGCGGAGCCTATGACTCTGAAACACTCTATAACTATGAAATCGGTTTGAAATCCAACTACTTAGACGGTAACTTAAAAACCTCTACAAACCTGTTTTACATGGACCGTAAAAACCCACAATTTGATGGCTACGGATATGAATCAAGCTATGCACACTGGGTGTACTTCACAGAAAACTTTGAATCCGCAAACGCCTATGGTTTAGAAGCTGAATTTGATTGGCGCTTAAATACCACTTGGAATTTATTTGGTGCCGTATCGGTCATGAAAACCGACATTTCAGGAACGCCGACTTTTGCAAACTTTACATTGGATGACAGAGAATATGCTCACGCCCCCTCTTACCAATACAACTTTGGCGCAAAATATCGTAGTGCATCCGGACTTTATTTGATGGCCGACATCACCGGCATGGATGCTTTTTATTTCGACAATGTTCATGACTTTAAGTCTGATTCCTACACTTTAGTCAATGCAAGAATTGGTTATGAACAAGAAAACTACGAAGTCTATCTATGGGGGAAAAACATCACCGATGAGACTTACGCAACCCGCGGTTTCCAATTTGACCACTTCGATGGTGATGGCGAACAACAGTACGTTCGTTTAGGTGACCCTCGTCAAATCGGCGTAACCGCTCGCATCTATTTCTAATTTGCACGATCAACAGAAAGAGGCTCCGAAGAGCCTCTTTTATTTTGGAGCTCTGATGAACGTCTCAGTAGATATAAGCTTATACCCATTAAAAAAAGCCTACCGGCAGCCAATTATTGAATTTATTGATCATTTAACCGGCCGGTCAGAAATCGAGCTGACCTACAACTCAATGAGTACGACTCTTTTTGGAGAATACTCTGTCATTATGCCTTTACTAGAAACAGCCTTTGAAAACCATTTGGAAAACATACCAGAAAGCGTGTTTGTGCTCAAAATCTCAGGCGGTTGCCATACAGATAATTAATATGAATGCCAAAAATAAAGTAAAAATAGTGAGGAACGATCATGCCTAAAACTCAAGGCTATGAGTCACATGCGGATATGTATGACCAGTGGTTTGAAGAAAATGCAGAACTCTATGCTGCCGAAATCGCCGCGATTAAAAAACTTTTGCCGGCCGGCAAAGGTGTGGAAATCGGTGCTGGCAGTGGCCGTTTTACCAAACCTCTTAATATCCATACAGGTATTGAGCCTGCCAAAGCCATGCGGGATAAATCACTAGCACAGGGCTTGAATGTCATTGAAGGCACAGCAGAAAATTTGCCACTCAAAGATGACCAATTTGATTTTGCAATCTTTGTCACTTCAACTTGCTTTTTGGACAACCCTGTCAAGGCATACCAAGAAGCACACAGAGTGACTCACGCCACGGGTAAAATTTTAGTCGCCTATTTAGAACGCGAATCAGAACTGGGTCAAATTTACCAAACACACAAAAACGAAAGTCCATTTTATTGTGATGCCACCTTCTACACTTACGCTGAAATCACCGACTTTTTGACTCAAGCCGGATTCGGTAATTTTAAAAGTGTGCAAACCGTCCTTCCAGAAACCCATTCCCAACAACCAAATAATATATTAGACGGCCATGACCAAGGCTTATTTGTCGTCATATATGCGGAGAAAATTTAACGATGAAAGTCTCAGTTGACATCAGTATGTATCCTCTCAATGAAGAGTATTGCCAACCGATTATTGATTTTATTAATACCTTAAAAACACATCCATCAGTCAGTGTTCAAGAGAACTCCATGAGCACACATATTTATGGTGATTATGCCGATGTCATGACTTGCTTAAACCAAGAGATACACAACGTATTAGAACTAATCCCCGAAACAGTGTTTGTGATTAAGCTGATTGGAATCGATCGCAATAAAGCTAAGGTTGATCACTGTGATTGAAACCATAATTAACGAGGGTTTAGCCGGCTTTGCAGCTCAATCACCTTGGGAATGGCTGGCCGCCCTTTTCGGAATTGGTTATGTCGTGCTTGCTGCGAGAGAAAACCCTTGGGCATGGCCCTCTGCATTTATTAGCACATTAATTTACACACTTCTCTTTTGGCATGGGCAACTTCCATTGCAATCACTACTTAACCTCTATTACCTCATCATGGCTCTCTATGGTTGGCAACAATGGAAAAAAGGCCGGCATGGCGCTCAAGACTTCGAAGAACCGCTTGAAATTTCTAAAAAACCCTTAAAATTTCATTTAGGCTTTACTGCAACAGGTGCCATTTTAAGTTTTATGTTGGGAACTTGGATGCATATTGAAAAATGGAGTGTGGCACCTTTCTTAGATGCCGGCGTAATGGTTTTCTCAGTCATGACCACCTATTTGATGGTTAAAAAAATTCTGGAAAACTGGCTTTACTGGCTGTTCGTTGAAAGCGCGTCAATTATTCTTTATTGGCAAAATGGCTACTATCCAACAATGATTATGTTTATGCTTTATTTGGTACTTGCAGCCTATGGTTATATAGCATGGAAAAAGACTTACGCGAAAGCGCATTCGAAACATTAATTTAACAACTTGGGTTGCTGTTTAAACTCTTCCCAAGACATTTCCCCTAATAGGTTCATAGCGAAAAACACCATTCGATAAACAAGCCGGTGGTCATGAATTAACGGTATTTTAATCCCTTGGTGATAGTGATAAATGAGATATTCCATATCCTCTTGAGTTAAAACCAACTCCAACATCACCCACTCAAATTCAAGTGGCGCAATCACCAAAGCATCTAAATCTAACAAATAACACTGTCCAACATCACTTTTAGATATTTCAGTGGACGGCAAACCTGAACGAATCTGATCCCAACGAAAATCCACAAGCTGTGGAACAAAGTCCACTCTTTTGGTTTTAAGAGCTTCTATCATCGCCAACGCTTCTGTTTTCTCCGTCGCAAGAACTTTACCGGCCGGTATGGTTTCAATCACTTTTGCAATGTTTGTCCACCACAACTCTGTGGATTCTGCCTTAAGTCTTTCAGAATCCTGTGAATCAGTGGTTTGCTGAAAGACCTCTGCTAGAACGCCAAAACGTTGAAAATGATGTTGATGCATAGACATTAAATGATCGGCTAATTTTCTAGCACGCTCCTGAGTGTAATATGAACGGTGACAATTAATCCCTTCAATAAACTCTTGCAATAAAAAACCACACTCGAAAGGCTCAGTAGATGTGGCTACTCCATAAAGCTTGGCAATATGAAATGTTGTATGTTTTTGCATCCATTGATAATGAATCTGCGCGTTTTTTAAACTTTGACAAGCATTAAAATCAAATAGCTGGCGAATACGAGACCAAAAAATGATACTTGGCGACAGAGAATTTTCAGGCTCATGCGAAAAGTTTTCTTGAAGAGCCATTGGAACACACAGCTTGCAAATCAAGGGAACGGGGGTATCAGAAAAAAATAACTTAAAAATGTGATGCGTACTGTCTTCAAACAACTTTGGCACCACTTCATAGGCCTGCAAACGACCGAAACGACGGCGTAGACGGTCTAACTCTTCTACAGTTAACGCTTCAAAAATCTGCTCAAAACTCTCCACATCGCCGAAAACTTCTGTCGCCATGACCGAACCCCAATTCACAATTATTTTCTGTCTGTCTGTTTATCTTTTTGCCAACGGATAATAAAGCATTTTTATGGAAAGTTTTTACTAAAAGAAAAATTTAGCTATAATCACGCATCCAATTTTTATGGCTTTTTCAAAAAAGTCTAAATCAGTGAATGAGGAAGATTAAATGAATCTAGAGCAAGCGCGTTATTTCATGGTTGAACAGCAGATTCGTCCTTGGGACGTTCTTGACCCAAAAATTTTAGATATCTTAATGAAAACGCCTCGCCACAATTTTGTTGATAAAGAATACACATCACTTGCCTATAGTGACATTGAGCTCCCTATTTCTGATTCGAATAAAATGCTCGCACCGAAAGTCGCTGCAAAAATGTTGCAAGCTTTGGCGATTCAAGACAATGAAAAAACATTGGAAATTGGTACTGGAAGTGGTTATGTCACCGCATTAATTGCGCAGCTAGCAAAAGAAGTTACTACCGTTGAAATTGCACCAGAAATCCAACAGCAAGCGATTCAGCGTTTAACCGACTACAACAATATCAACTTTAAAACAGGTGATGCCAGCCAGGGTTGGGATGACAACCAATACTACGATGCTATTCTATTGACTGGGTCTATTCAAGACGTTCCAGAAACCTATAAAGAAAAATTATCTTTAGGTGGGCGACTAGCGGTAGTGACCGGAGATGCACCAGCAATGACAGCAAAACTTATCACTCGTGTTTCAGACACAGAATGGTCAGAAGAAACACTCTTCGAAACCGTATTGGAACGACTAGTTAATGCCAATGAAAATTCAAGCTTTGAATTCTAATTAAGCTTAATTTTGTTTCCTACCGGCCGGTAGGAAACAATCGATACAAAGATTCTCGCCATACCAATCTCCCTAGCCTATACAAAATTCCCACAAAAAACGGTATAGCTTCATGTTTGTAGAACTGACCTTAAACCATAAAAGTTAAGTAAATCCCTACAGATTAGTCCTTTTTTAGCTATTTTTTATTTAATACCCTTGCCATAAATACGTAAATTCAATCTGAATGCGAAAATTCTATTGAGCCAAATCATTTTTGAATTCATTTCTTAGATTTTGACCTCAATTCCCCCTCATCATAATTGAGTCAATAAGCAATTTTCCTTAAACTTCAAAATTGAAATTCAATTTAGGTGCACGGCATTTATCCCATAGGTTAAAGGTTGCACTGCTGATAATCCATCAGAGTTTATTGATAGAAAAATTTTTTATACCTATTAATTTAACTTTTTGTTTGGAACTATTTCACCAACCCACTTAGAATGCGTGCCCTAGTGGTACAAATTAATACCCCTATTAACTTTTATAATAGAAGGACGTTATCATGGATTTGATTAGCCTTTATCCAACGTGGTACGAACCGACTGTCGGTTCTGGTTGGGTCGTTGCACTCATTGCAACGTTCCATGTGTTGGCATCGCACACCTCGGTTGGTGCAGCAATGCTTTTCGCTTATCTCTCACACAAGGCCTATCGCGAGGATCGCGACGACCTTCTTGACTTTGTTAAGAAATACGGTCTTTTCTTAATGGTCTTTACCTATGTTGCCGGTTCCATCACAGGTCCTGGTATTTGGTACTCGACAACAGTTGCTAGCCCGAACGGGATTGGTGCGCTGATTCATTCATTCGTTTGGAAATGGGCAACTGAGTGGGTCTTCTTCGTCATCGAAGTCGTCGGTGTTTATATGTTGGTCTATCTTGTCGGGAAAGTGGACAAGCGCACTCACATGAAAATCGCGGTTATTTTCGGTATCTCTTCTCTTGCCACTATGGTAATTATCATCGGTATCTTGTCGTTTATGATGATGCCAGGTAAAGAACAATGGTTTGCTGAAGGTGGATACCTAAATGGTTTCTACGGCACTAACACCTTTATTCAAATGGGTATGCGTATTGCCTTCATGTTCACTATGACTGCTGTTGTAGGTGGAATCGTGATTGCTGGCATTAAAGATCCAGCATTCAAAAAAGAGATGGCTCGCAAATTAGGCTGGCTAGGGATTATCGCAACGATTGCCGGTGCTTCTTTCTTCCAAATGTATTTGGCTTCTGTTCCCGACCAAGCGCTATTGGTTATGGAAAACCGTCTGCCTGACTACTTTGGTCCAAGCATTATGATTGTACTTGCTGGTACGCTTGCCTATTTCATTATCACTATGCTTCGTCCACAAATGATTGTGCAAGGTTTTGCCGGTGCAATGACGATCATTATTTTGGTTGCCGGCCTATGGCCAGAAGAGACCGCACGTGAGTCAATGCGTAAGCCTTGGGTTGCTGGTCAGTATGTCTACTCTAACCAAGTCATCGGTAAAGATGTCCCTGGTATGGATATTCAATCTCAACTACCGATTATTGAAAAAGTCGGTATTTTGAAAGCACACCCTTTCACACCGGATCATCTGAAAGAAGTAAATGCTGGCAATAAAATTCAAGCCGGTGAATTCATTGCGATGACTTACTGTTCGAACTGTCACTCACCTTCTGAAACAGGAATTCGTCCACTGCATCGTTACTTCCCTGAAGGGACTTCACAAGCACGCATGGAGCAATATGTAAAAGGTGTTCTTACCACTGGTAACATCGCTTATATGCCTAAAATGCCAATGCTTGATTCTGAAGCAGAAGCACTTGCTGCCTTCTTAGTAATGAATAACGATGGTGGTCAGGCCGCCGTATCGGCAGCGATTGACATTGAAATTGAGCAACGTAACCGTGCTTTAGCTGAAAAAGATGCTGAAGACAAAATCGCCGCTCTTGATGTACAGGAGACGAAATAATGGACGCGCAAAATATCGCTGAAATTACCGAAATGATGTACGCCCTGCGCAACCCAGCAGGGGTACCAACCTATCCGGTTATCTTTATTGCACTTGGAGTTCTAACCTTTGCCATGCACATTTTATTTGTGCAGCTAATGCTAGGAACTTCTGCTGTCGCACTTTATGCCGCCTATACCAACAACGCTTATTGGCGCAAACTGGGTGCGGCCATGATTGATATTGCCAAGGTCTCCGTTTCGGTGGCCATTGTTATCGGCGTGGCTCCGTTACTGTTTGTACAAGTAGTCTACGATCCGCACTGGTACACTTCTAACGTACTGTCAGCCGACTGGGTTATTGCATTCATCATTATTTTGATCTTTGCGTACTGGGCTATGTACTACTTCTATTTCCAAAACTATAAGCGAGAAGACAAGACTGCCGAGCCAAAATCCCGTTGGTCTTTGATTCTAAGCTTAGGTTTAATGTTGCTGGTTGGCTTCATTATGCACAGCCTGACTTCACAGATCCTTCACCCTGAGCTTTGGAAAGAGTGGTACATGCAAAATGGCAAAATGGATTACAGTGGTGATACTTTGCATGCCTATAATGTTTGGCGCTATGCATTCTTTATTTCAATGGCAATCCCTGTCACTGGTGCAATGCTTGTAACCTACCGTCGTTTTAAAATGGTACGTAGTGATTATGACCAAGACTACCTACGCTTCGCTGCTGAAGTCGGTAAAAAATGGATTTTAGTTGGTTCTGTTATCTCAACTGTTTTGTATTTTGCTTGGATGATGACGCTTCCAGAAACGGCAGGAAACTTCGGCACCTCATTCTGGGGAATCTTAGGTGGTGTTGCGGTACTGGCTTATGCTGGTTGGGCAAAAGTTCGCCTAAATGGCAAATCTGAAGATATGTGTAGTTACATGGCATTGCCAATGGCACTGGTCATCGGATTAGTGGTTGCCATCTCTCGTGAGATTCTTCGCTATGACATCCTAAACGGTTTCTTTAGTTACAACTTCTTTGACTACAAAGTGGTGATGGACTGGTACTCTACTGGGCTATTCTTCTTAACCTTTGCCATCGTAGGTGGAGCAGTACTCGCTTACTACCTAACCATTGCTTGGAAAGCAGGTCAAACCGAAGGTGTTTATACACCAAGTGCGACCGTCAACAAAATGGGTACAGTTGCAATCTGGATTCTAGTTTTATGGATGATTCAGTTCTTCGCAATCGGTATCTACACTTGGGTTCAATAAGGAGTTTGGAATGAAAAAATCATTAATGATCGGATTACTTTCTGCTTCCGCCCTAGTAGGAATGTCGCAGGCTCAAGCTTCGGGTGCCTTAATGCCACCAGAGGACTTTGCAAATGATCCACAAATCCCAGGTAAGATGTTAGGCGATAACTGCTCAGCTTGCCATGGAACACTCGGACGCTTTTACGATGAATCAATGCCACCTTTGGCGGGCATTCCACGTGATGTTTTTATCCAATTGATGCAAGACTTTAAAAATGAAGTCCGCCCATCGATTGTGATGAATCACGTTGCCAAAGTATTTACAGACGATGAAATTGAGCGCATGGCAGATTACTTTGCAGCTCAAACAGACCGTCCTTGGAAAGAAGAGAATGTGTTGAAAGGAGGCCAGTATGAGTAATTTTACACGCCGCGAATTAATTAAATACATGGGTGCAGCCGGCCTAACAACCGGGCTATTTGGTGCATCAAAAGCGGCTTTTGCAAAAACTGCGCCACATATTGTTATTGTTGGTGGTGGTGTTGGTGGTGTTTCCGCTGCTAAGTATCTTCGAATCTTAGATAAGAATGTCAAAATTACCATTATCGAACCGAATAAAGAATATGTTTTCTGTCCGGGTTCAAACGAAGTTTTGAATGACTTTGTTTCAATTGATGAATTAACGATGACTTATGATGCTTTCAAAAAGCGTTATGCAGTCAATCTGATTGAAGATAAAGCGACGGATATCGATTACACAGGTAAACGAGTCAAAACGGCACAAAACGGTTATATCAAGTATGACAAGTTAATCGTCTCTCCAGGCCCTTCTTATGACTGTGAGGCGGTTGAAGGTTATTCAAAAGAATTAGCAGATGGCGATTTCCCTCACGCTTGGAAGGCGGGGCCACAAACTCTAAAACTTCGTGAGCAAATTCACTCAATGAAGCAAGGTGGTGTGGTTGCGATTTCATCACCTCCTATGCCATATCGTTGCCCACCGGCACCTTATGAGCGTGCCAGTTTTATTGCCGAATGGTTGTCACACCACAACCCGACAGCGAAAGTATTGATTCTGGATTCTAAAAACAGTTTCACTTTCCGTAAGCATTACATTGACTACTGGACCAAGCGTCGTGGCTTTGGAACCAAAGACGCCATGGTTGAATGGATTCCAATGGAACAAGGTGGAAAAGTTACTCAGCTTGATGTTGGAAACCACGCATTGGTGACCGCTGATGGTGAACGAATTAAAGCAGATGTCATCAACATTATTCCAAACCATTCAGCGGCTCAGTTCACGAAAGACACAGGCCTAACCCAAGGTCAAACATTTGTACCGATTGACCCAATTGACTATCGCTCAGTCGTTGATAAAGACGTTTATGTTGTCGGTGATACTACAGAGTCTAGCCCAATGGTTAAAACCGGCTATTTGGCATCTAACCATTCAAAGGCCGTTGCACAATCGATTGTCAACGAATTTGCAGGTAAACCACCGGTTCAACCGCTATACACCAATAACTGTGTGGCACTAACTGGCGAAGACTACGGTATGACCATCACGGATACTTTCCGCGTTCAAAATGGAAAAATCGTTAAACAGTACGGTCATCAGTCGACTGAATTAGACAATGACGGACTTCACCATATTCGCGCTTCACTTGCTATGAATTGGCAACGTGCTTTCCGTCGCGATATGTTTGAATAATTAGGACAGGAGTCGATTTATGAAAATTAAGGCTTTATTAATCGCCACTGGCTTAAGTGTTCTAGGAATGAGTTCAGCCATGGCAAGCCCAAATATGCCGCACTCTGAGCCTTGGACAATGTCTGAATGGCTTGAGGCGAAAAACAACATGCCAGAAGGCGATATTATTCGCGGTGAAAAACTGGCCAATGACGGTTATTGCTATAGCTGTCACGGTGTCGGTGGCAATAATCCAACCCAAGCCACGCCGAGTCTGGCTGGACAAAATGCGACTTACACCTACAAAATGTTAAAAGACTATCAGTCTGGACGCTTTATTGTGGATCACAAATCCGATGTCATGGTCAACCTGGTCAAAATTTACAATGACCAAGATCTTGCTGACATGGCCGCTTATTTTGCCGCACAAGAACGACCTTATGCGCAATACATCGAAAAAGAAGTCGATGTCGCACCTGAGATTGTTCGTTTAGTGGCTAAGGGTGATACTTCACGTATGATTGTGCCTTGCGCTTCTTGTCACGGTGCTCATGGTGAAGGCGGCATGAATGAAACCCCTGCGCTCACCAACCTGAGTCCACGTATGTTTATTCGACATATGGAAGCTTATCGCGACGGTACTCGTCACAATGATGTGATGTCAGGTATGGCTCAGTTTGCTAAGGATCTTACCGATGAAGAGATCCAACAGCTGGCTGACTACTACGCACAGCTCAAACCTAGAGGAGTGGAATAATGAACGGAAAAACAGCAATTGTTTGGGGACTCATCCTCACTTTCGGTTCCATCGCACTCATGTGGTGGCTAAGTACGATTACCGTTGTAAACTAAGTTTTTAAGAACGGTCATAAAAAAACCCAGCACAAGCTGGGTTTTTTTGTGGGTAAAATTTGTCAGTCATTTCGTTATAAAAAACACTTAAAGCGTTTCTAAAACGGCTTCAAGAACTTAACAGTAGCGCACCGATAAAACCGCCTCTAAACGTTCAACCTCTGAGAGCAACTCTTGGTTTTTATCCGACTGTAAATCAATCAAAGTCACTGCAAGCGCTTCTCTTGAACGGTTATTCATTTCTATAATATTTTCTTCTGCCTCTTCGATACAATCGGTAATTTGCGCAATCATCCCCACCCTATTTTGGTGAATTACGAGCAGTCGACTGCAACCGTTTGGAATCTCACCGGCCGGTAACTCTGGTAAATTAACTGAATAACGAATCTCACCTCGTTTTAAAAATGCATCCAATGAATGAATCACTTGTGTAGAAGCGTTTTCTTGCGCCTCTTTGGTCGATGCACCTAAATGAGGGAAGCACATAACTTTGTCATGTTGCAAAAGCGCACTTTCAGGAAAATCTGTAATATAAGCACTTAATTGTTCCTTTTCCAAAGCCGATAAAACAGCTTGCCGATCGACCACTTCATCTCTGGAAAAATTCAACACAAAACTACCGGCCGGTAACAGAGCGAGTTTTTCCTGATTCAATAGATGATGAGTTGCTTCCATATAAGGCACATGAATCGATAGCGCTTCACAATCATTTAACAAAGCGGTCAAACTGGATTTATGAATCACTTCAGAAGACAGTCGCCATGCATTTTCAACCGAAATATGTGGATCAAAACCAAAAACCTTCATTCCCAATGCGACGGCTTTATTAGCAAGCAAAACTCCAATCGCACCTAAACCAATAATCCCAAGTTTTAAACCTTGTAACTCTCGCCCTTGGAACTGGGATTTTTCAGACTCAACCTGTTGCGCTAAATTTTCCGAATGGGAATCTAACCGGCCGGTAAACTCTAACACAGGTTTAACATGTCTAACTTGCATTAGAATTGCAGTCAAAACCATCTCTGCTACCGCATTGGCATTGGCTCCAGGTGCATTAAAAACCGCAATCCCTTGTTCACTCATCTGCTGGACTGGGATATTATTTACCCCTGCTCCAGCACGTGCTACAGCCAACAATCCTTTGGGCAAGGATAAATTGTGAAGATTTTTTGAACGGAGTAAAATCGCCTCAATCTCAGAACTGGCCAAGTCACATTGATTCTCGGAAACAACCTCATAACCCTGAGATTGCAACTGAGGGTGCATCTTGTCCGAAAAATGATTCATTAAGCAAATTTTCACAAGCGAACTCCTTTAAGATCAGTTCTTTGATAGCGGTTCAAAACTTTTACCGCGGTTATTTTGACGGCATCATTGATGAACATCCAAACCGTCGCATACAACCAAACCCAACCGGCCATTTCCCAGCCAATGGGTGCAATAAAGATGCCATAAACGGCAAAAAGGGTGCCGGCTATCTGCGTCCCCACAATGCTCCAAAACAGATACTTCGATGGAAATGGGCGCTCCCAAAACCACCCATCACTTCGCAGAATCCAGAGAGTAAAATGTCCCGCTATAAGCAACTTCAAAAAAATCAAACTCTGAATCGTTTCTTGAGGCAGGCCTTGTATCTCTAGAATATAGAACAATAAGAAAGAAGAAACCACTCCAGAAATCCCAATAATGGTGGAAAGAGTCAACAGCCGCCTCATATTCCAGCGAACCGGTGTGCCGTTACTGCGCACATTGTCATAAGCGATTGCTAAAATCGGCAAATCATTGAGCAACGCCAATAAAATCACCATAATCGCCGAAATGGGATAAAAATTAAAAATCACCACTGCTAGGGTAATAAACAAAATCAAACGAATGGTTTCTGTAATTCGAAACGTCGCATAGGTCTGCATTCGTTTAAAGGTTTCTCGAGATTGTACAATTGCCTCATTGATCACCGACAATCCCGGTTGAGTCAAAATAATATCTGCGGAGGCTCTGGCAACATCCGTTGCGCCGGACACCGCGATCCCACAATCGGCTTTTTTCAATGCTGGCGCATCATTGACACCATCGCCGGTCATACCGACCATGTGTCCTCCCTGCTGCAAGGTCGAGACAATTTTATATTTATCCTCAGGAATCACTTCGGCAAAAATTTCGGTTTCTTCTATTAGCTGTACAATTGCTGATTCATGTTGATAAATGAATTCACGATCTAAGACCGAAGTATCATAAAGATGGGTAACTTGTTCCATTACCTTCTGCGCAAATCGGCTCGCTTCAACGCGAGTTACCTCTTGATCAAGGTTTTGATAAATCGCTTGGGTTAATACTTGCGCAAGTTCAAGTAAGGTTTGACCTCCCCCCCCCGTTAGCTTAGAGGCTTGTAATCCCTTGCCTTCCAACCCTAATAAACGGCCGATTTCTTCTGCTATTGCCAGATTGTCGCCAGTTATCATTTTGACTTGAACACCATGTCCTATCATCTGTTCAATCGTTTGCTGCGAATCCTCTCGTGGAGGATCATAAAAAGGCAATAATCCAAGTAACTCCATCTGCAACTCGCCTTTACGAGCCACAGCTAAGGTTCGATAACCTTGTGCAGCCAGAGTGCTCACTTTTTGCGTCATTTGCGCATAACCCTCTGGCGTCAAATTGCACATTTTAAAAATAACCTGCGGCGCCCCTTTAAAAGCGGTAAAAGTTTGCGCCTCACCGTTACCATCAACGTGATAAGTGCCTGTTGAAAACTTTTCGTTGGGATTAAAAGGTGTGAAATGCGTTTGCTTGAACTCAAATGCCGTTGACTCTAAATTTTGCTGCGCATACTCAAATAATGGCAGTTCAATCGGGTCGTTATTTTCGCGCTTAGAGGCGGCCAAGGCATTTTGCATTAATGAAAATAAATCGAACCCTTCAGCCACAATCGGTTCTGATATTTGCATACGGTTTTGCGTTAAAGTCCCTGTTTTATCTGAACAAAAAACATCTACTCCAGCCAACTCCTCAATGGCTGTAAGTTTAGAGACTATGGCTTGGCGTTTTGCCAAATTCATGGCTCCGACGGCCATGGTGACTGACAGAACAGCAGGAAGCGCAACCGGTATCGAAGCAACAGAAAGAACTAAGACAAATTGTAAGATTTCAGTTAATGGATCACCGCGATTCAAGGAGACCAGTACAATAATACTGGCCATAATCAATGTCAGGGCAATTAGAAAGTGGCCAATATGAATGACCATCTTTTGGAAGTGACTGGTTTCTTTATGTTGAGCACGAGTAATCAAGGCAACGACTGATTGAAAACGGGTTTGCGCTCCGGTATTAAGCACAACTGCAAGCATTTGGCCTTGCCGAACAAGTGTATTGGCGTAGGCAACATCAGTCGCTTGTTTGCTAACAGGTAAGGATTCTCCCGTTAATGCAGACTCATCAATCAGTAAATAATCCCCTGAAATCAACTGAACATCAGCAGGGATAAGATCTCCCATCTTCAAATCAATAATATCGCCTGGCACCAGATATTTACTGGCAACTTGTTGATAAACGCCATCGCGTAATACCATGGATTGCGCTTCAAGCGTATTTTTTAAAACCTTCAATGCATTTAGAGCTCGATGTTCTTGCAGAAAGTCTAACAGCGCATTCACGAGTAACATCACTAAAATAATTGTGAAATCTTCCCATTTATCGGCCAACGCTGACAAAATGGCTGCGATTTCAATCATCCAAGGAATCGGCCCCCAGAAACGTTTAAAGAAACGCTTTAGCACACCTTCTTCTGGTGCCAGAATTTCATTGAGACCATATTTTTCTTGACGAGATTGCACATCGTCACTGGATAACCCAGAATCAATATTGGTCTGTAATGTTTGAATGGTCGATTCAATCGGTTGTTTGGCAAATCGATCGGTTTTTTGATGCATAATCAAGCTCCCAGATTCTTTGTCTCAATATTAAACGACACAACCTCAGGCGCGCCATTTTATTTTAGAAATTAAACCTCTTGTCATGAGAGCAATCCAAAGCGTTTATCGCGTTTATCGTTGTGAAGAGAATTGAAAATGAGTATGGAAATGATCTTGAGGAAATACCGACCGGTAAAAAAGGTAGTATTAAGAAACGAAAAAACCGGCATCTAAGCCGGTTTTCACTCTTCAAATAACGAAATTAAACGTTCATTAATGAGAAAACAAGGACGCTAGCAAAAACCAATGCGCCTGGAATAATAACTCTTTCCATACTATAACCCTTCAAAAAGTAATATATTTTATAGCTTTATTTTGATTGTCGCCCAAAAGGGCGTTTTCGGTGGGTTATTATAACGAGCGTTTTTACAGTGTATTAGCTTCTAATAAAAGAATTTTTTATTCACTTATTAAAATTGTTTTGTAAAAATCGAACTGATTAGCCTCAACTCCCACTAGGGTTTGTTTGCTCCCTGACATATCGATTCCATTCACCAATCGCAGAACTCGCCGCCTGATAATGTTGTTGTGAAGCCGCTTTATGTCTTTCGATATAGTCCAAAATGCAGGTTTTATATTTCTCATGTGCTTCATTAAACTCGGCGACCTCTTCAAGTGACTGGAATATTTTTGGTTTCTCCGGCTTTGCACAATGATGACCGGCCGGTAAAGCTTGTGCAAAAACAGCATTCAAACCGACAACATAGATGGAAATCATCCAAACAATCTGTTTAAACCTTAACATCAGCCAACTCACTTTTTAATTCTTTGTTTTTCTTGGCAAACCCTGCGCCTTTCTTAGTTTTCGCCTGAAGGTTCAAAGCTTCCACAATTTGTCTATAATCCATTCCCTGACGATGCATCTCCACAAAACAAACGGCCACCACAGCAATTGGGTTTGGCACTTCACCCTTCTTTTTATAGGACTGTAGGTTTTTTTCACTCACCTTGATCAGTTTGCTGAATTTAGGCAGACTAATCTCCGCGTCTAATAAGTATTTTTTAAATTCGATAAACGTCACCGTCTCCCCCTAAGATTGCGACAATTTTGCGCGTTAATTATCGCATAGCAAGGTCAAAAAACTGCAAAAAGTCCGCCTAAATTAATTTGTTAAAAAATTTGATTTCTAAAATCCTCATGCGTATAGTTAGTAATAATTTATTACTAAACGTAATAAATATATAAAACCAACTCAGTAATAATCATTAGGAATAGTTAAAATGGCAAAAGCAATTAAGAAAAAAGCAATCAAAAAAACAGCGACCAAAGTAGCAATGAAAATGGTTAAAAAAAATGACCTTAAAAAGAAAAAAGCTGCCTCTGTAATTAAAAAAGCGACTAAAAAAGTGGCGAAGAAAGGTCTTTCAAGCCAAAAGAAAATGAAAGCTGCAACCAAAAAAGCGGTTAAAAAATCTGCATAATTTCGACAGATTTATAAAAAGAGTCAGTTGAACGTTACAAACACGTCAACAGACTCACAAAGCCAGCAATTTGCTGGCTTTTTTATGCCGACTGAATTTACCGGCCGGAAAATCGATACACATATTTATTGATCAACAACTCTGACCGCATTCACTTCCTCTACGGCTTTGATACGAACCACTCTATAACTATGTCACTTTACTGGTTGCACCCTTAACCATCTATTTTGATTGATTGCAAATCCCCTTAAAAAATTTAATGCGCTTTTATAGACAAACAAATCAAATACTTAGCTGTCTCCAATTAAAACATCGTTGTGTGATAACCCTTTAAAAAGCAGGTACTCTTATAAATTTTTTTTTTGAGAAACGATTGATTTATTCATGAGTGAATTCCATTAGCTTGCCGTAGAATAACCATAAATTTCAATTATCTATTCATAACATTTTTTAAATCACAGACTTTATACCGGCCGGTTAAAACCTTAATGAATAGAGAAAAATAAATTCGACATAAAGGAAAATGCATGAAAATTGCGGTTACAAGCGCGAATGGGAAAACGATTTGCGGGCATGCTGGCAAATGTCCGGGATATTTGATATATGAAATCAACAAAAATCAAACCATTCGCCAAACGCATATCAAACTAAGTCGAGACCAACTACTTCGAGAATTCAGCTACCCGATTTCCGGCTATCCCGATCATCCTTTGGCAGGGATTAATGTGTTTATAACTCAGGGATTAGGTGATGGATTGCAGGCACGTTTGGAAAGCGACAACATTAAAGTCATTGAGACCGAAGATATAGACCCCTTATTGGCAGTCAATCGCATTGAATTAACACGTCACTAAAATTCAAACATCGGCTCTGGTTCAACTCGTTGAGCCAACTCCGTTAAATCTTGCTGATATTCAGACAACTCTTCCTGTAAATATTCATATTGAATATGTGAGCTGTTGGATTGAATCGCTTGAATAAGCTTAAAAAATTCTTGTTTATTTGCATCATAAATCAACTGATGCTCTGGTAAACGGTAAGACTCCCCTTGTGTGTAAAGATGAGTAAGTTTGTTGGACAAAACCTCGTCAGTCATTTGCGGTGCGAAGGTAAGAACTTCCAAAAATTTCGTTTGCCACCTCTGACGTGTACTTAAAAGTACATCTTCCATAGGGATATAGGCTTTTTGCCATTTAGCAATCGATTGCTGTTGTTGTTCATTCAGCTCACCCAGAAAACTCTCAAATAAGTCAGTCACTTTCTGAGCGCGTTCTTCTCTAATTTCTACTTCCGACTTGCCTTCAAACCGGCCGGAAAACTTTTTATTCGATTTGGTAAAACCTTGGCGAATTTGTTCAATTTGGTCAGCAGAGAGCTGGCGAATCAACACCACACTCGGCTTAACAAGCGGAGAAACCGTTTGACTCAATAAAACGTTAAGCTGACGTTCCAAGTCTAAAAGTTTTGCTCGACTAAACGGTTCAAATACCTGATTCTGTGAATTCCAGCTTTGAGAAGATAATTCAGATAAACGCTCTAAGAAGTTCGCATACTCGGGTAACGCTTGATGTCGATGCCAAGACAAATAATCGTCCAACTGGGAATCGAATAACTCAATCTGCCCACCTTCAAACTCAATAAAATCCTCAAGATACCAAGGAATTAACCACTCTAACTGGTTATAGACGAACTTTAAGGTACAACCCGACAACAACGTTATGATGAAAACAAAGACAAATACTCTTAAGCGAGAAAACATACACACCCCAAACTGACTTCCTCTATTGTGGCGTACTTTTCTCTGCAAAAGCTCAATGAATAATGAACGTAACAAAAACATTTACCAACACACTAAAAGCACTCATGGACTTAATCTACCGGCCGGTAAATATTTCGATACAAAAACCGGCATTGCACCGGTTTTATAAAAAGTTAAATTTTCAACTCACTCTTCTTGTACTTATCCTTCCGTTCCAAAATTATCCGCCACATAATCAATATCTTTATCACCACGTCCAGAAAGATTAATTAGCATGGTCGAACCTGGGTTATCTCGTCCATGCTTCATGGCCCATGCTACGGCATGCGAACTTTCCAACGCAGGGATAATTCCTTCCATTCGGGAAAGTTTATAAAAAGCATCCAGTGTTTCTTCATCTGTGACCGCATGATAATCAACCCGCCCCGTCGTTTTAAGGTGAGAATGTTCTGGGCCGATACCTGGATAATCCAAGCCGGATGCAATGGAGTGGACTGGTGCAGGATTGCCCTCTTCATCAGACAACAACATACATTTAAAACCGTGAATCATGCCCGGTTTTCCATAAGTCATGGTCGCAGAATGCTCACCTAATTTAGTGCCGCGCCCTAATGGTTCAACACCATTTAGTCCAACATTTTGATCTTCGATAAAGCCGGCAAACAAGCCCATCGCATTGGAACCGCCGCCAACACAAGCCCCCACTTGATCCGGCAACTCATTCGTCATCTCAAGATATTGTTCACGCGCCTCATGACCAATCACCGACTGGAAGTTACGCACCATTAATGGAAATGGGTGCGGACCCACAACCGAACCAATGGCAAAAATTGCACTGTCTGCTTGCGTGACATAGGATTGGAATGCGGAATCCACGGCTTCTTTTAAACTGCGACCACCAAACGAAACCGGAACAACCGTTGCACCCAATAATTTCATGCGCGTGACATTCGGAGCTTCTTTCGCAATATCAATCTCACCCATATGGATTTCACATTCCATACCAAAATAAGCCGCAGCTGTCGCCAAAGCAACACCATGTTGTCCTGCTCCGGTTTCAGCAATTAATTTGGTTTTTCCCATATGCTTCGCCAAAAGTGCTTCAGCCATACAGTGGTTTAACTTATGCGCGCCCGAGTGGTTAAGATCTTCACGTTTTAAATAAATATGCGCTCCAACTTCTTTACTCAAATTATGCGCATAATAAACCGGTGTCGGGCGACCTTGGTAGTGCTTACGGATATATTTCAGTTCATTTAAAAAATCTGCTGAACGCCCCAACTCTTGATAGGCCTTGTTGATCTCCGCAAAATGCGGCTCCAACTCAGGCGGCAAAAATGCCCCACCAAACTCACCAAAATATCCTTCTGCATTCGGACTGTTTTTTAAGTACGACATTCACGACTCCATCTTATTATGTGTTTTCAAATTCCAGATCGTAAAGAATAGAACGAAAAATAACCTTGTAGACACAAATACAATAAAAAGTTTCAATAGCAAATAAAATTATTTTTAATAATGCTGACATCGAGTAAACCGTTCAATTTAGACGCGTACGCTTCCAAACAGACGGTAGGAATAAGATGCAATAGATCCTAGCTGACACGTTTGTTTTTTATTTACAGATTTTCACTCTTGCAAATAACTACCATTAATCGGATTTCAACCATGCGATGGCTTCAGATTCGGATTCAAAATAACGCATCTCACCAGAAATAAACCAACTACCGATTTTTGACGCCCATTTTTGCCACGCTTTACTGCCCAACAGTGCAATTCTTTCAAACTGAGAACCATGCTTTAAACCGATTTTAAAATCATCCCAAGCAGCGTGTAACTCCCAACCCTCAAATTCTCGTGCGTCAAACAACATCCGAATATTTGGCGCATCTGATTGCGCTAAAAAACTTTCCAGCATTGGTGTTAATACTTTGTAATCATCATGCGTTAAAACACCAAATGCTTTAAGCACAATAAAAAACTCACCCTCATAACGATGTAAACCAACTGAAATTCCATGAGACTTCATAACATCCTCCTCAAATGGATTAACCTTACACTTTTATTTTACGCCCTTTAACCCCCCACTAAATTCCAAAAACAAAAAAACCAGCATAATGCTGGCTTTAAGATATTTGTATTTTACACAGGCAAGATTTATTCAAATGATTACCGGCCGGTAGCGTTTTTTCTTATATTTCATTTGCCAACGAACACAAACAAATTTCCGCTCTGTGCTTTACAAAAGCAATAAGGAAATCACAATCAAAGAACACAGATTTCAAACACTGGCGACCTAAAATTGACGAGATAAATAAAAAGATATAAATAAAAAAAGAGGCCTAGAACGAATCTAGGCCTCTTTTTAACAAATTCGTATTCCTACACAAGCGCGCAGGAAAGTGCAGACTTTACAGCACTACGATATTTTCAGCTTGCGGGCCTTTTAACCCCGACTTAACGACAAACTCAACCGCTTGTCCTTCCATTAGCGTTTTAAAACCATCGCTAACAATTGAGCTGAAATGGGCGAAAACATCCGGCCCAGACTGTTGCTCGATAAATCCGAAACCTTTTGTTTCATTGAACCACTTAACGGTTCCTTTTACTGTATTAGACATAATACCATCCTAAATTTTGAATAAATTGACGCCTGCAAGAGGCCTGACTTGCTTAGAGATAAACCTGATGAAACTTAGATACTGCAGGACGAGGTGTTACACAAAATAAAACAGCGAAATGAAGGATGTAAATCGTAAAGAATTTTCTAGCTCGTTGAGTATACGGAACAACCTCAGGAATTACAAGGAAAAAATTTCAAAAAGTACATATTTTTATTAAAATTCTGCAACTTCTATCCAAAAACCTTTAATTACCCTCTTGTCGATATTATCGTGCGCCTCGTTAGATATGCATTCCCACGGGGAAATTTAATTTTATTCTGACCCAAATTATTCTTTTATTGATTTCTTCATTTTCTCGCTCGCCCGAGAAAACGAAGCAAAAGAGGGGCACCCTATTTCGTTCTTGTTGATTTCCTAAGCTAGTTCGGCGGCGCTCAATAACTCGTTCGCGAGCGAACTCTAACAAATTTCGCGCTCTTCGCTTCACGACCATTAAGGAAATCAACCAATCACTTCAAAGGGGATACTCGTGCGAGCCGCAAAATCAAGGCATGAATTTAATTTTACTCTGACCCTAATTATTTTAGCCAGCCATACCAAACACACCTCAACAACCTTGCAACGGCTATAAACTAAAAAAGAGGCCTAAAGCTTCTTTTCAACAATGCATTTAATTTTACTCTGACACCTTTATTTTTAGCGCCCCCTAAAACACTTACATAATAAGTAAATAAACGCTATCATCTTATAAAGTCTTAAATTAAAAACCTAATATAACATCCAGATTATAGGGTCAACTCCCAAAATGAAATCACAAAAAATATCTATCATTAATAAGCCACTTCAAAACTTTTTAAAACGTTTCAATATTTTTTTAGAAGCTTCTAGAGGTACTAATAGAGGTGAAATTCAAAAGTGGTACGAAGAAGATAACAGGTTAATAAAGAAGCTTCACGCCGCTCTAAAAAAAGAACAAGAAATTTGCACTATTATGTCCCCGCAAACACCTCTAAAACTTAATTCCTTTTTCTTCGTACCAAGAATTGTTGAAAAAACAGACACAGACACAAACAATAAAATCGAACCAATAGAGTTAATAAACTGTGAACCAAATGGAGCTACTCTTATTTCTGGAAGACTTGGTCAAGGAAAGTCAATTTTTTTAAGGTACTTACAGTTTTTATCTCTAAATCATTCCAACACAATTCCTCTTTTTTTAGAGTTTCAAAAAATCAATAATGGCAAGGACATTATTAGAGCCGCTTGTTGTAAATTAAACGATCTAGGACTAACTTGCTCTGAAAAGCTTTTTCAATCTCTTTCAAAAAAAGGCTTTATCACTTTTTTCTTAGATGGATACGATGAAATATCAATAACTAGCAGAGATGAATTTAACGAAGGGATCAATAAATTAATCAATTTAGCGCCCTCAAATAGAATATTTATAACAAGCAGATATGATACTGAAGTAGAAAAACTCGCTTCATTACAACGTTATGAGATATCACCTTTTTCTGAAGATGAACACCCTAAATTTATTGAAAAAATACTAAAAGACCAAGAAGAATCTAAGAAAATTATCAAAAAGTTAAGTGATGCTAGAGAGTTTGATGCAACCGTATTGGATACTCCTCTGCTTCTCACTTGGTTTGTAATGGTCTACCGAGTTAGAAGAAAAATACCAAAAACAAAAATAGGTTTTTATGAAGAACTTTTTAAAACAATCCTTTCCAGACATGATGGGATAAAAGGTAGCTTTGATCGCCATTCAAAATCTGGATTAACAGACAGCGAAATTGAGAAAGTTCTACATGCCTTCTGCTACCTCACAACAAAAGATGAACATTCCGAATTCGATGAGTCTTCAATTTTAAAACTTATTCAACAATCATTAAATATCAATGATATTGATAATGTATCGCCAGATGATTACCTTTACGATTTGACACACATCACCTGTTTAATTATTAAAGACGGTGTCCACTTCGGTTTTGTTCATGACAGTATTCAAAAATACTTTAGTGCTTGTTTTATAAAAGAAACAAGTACCGAGAACGCAATAAAATTTTACAAAAAAGCTGATAAAGAATGGCGTAAATGGAATGATGAATTAGGCTTCCTATATTATCTTGATAGCTACCGATTCCACAAATATCTAATGCTACCATCCGTTAATGAACTTGTTGAATACAACCATAATGCTCAAAAAGTATCACCTTCAGAAATCAAAATCTCTATAGATTCAATGAAACACATTTATTCCGAAACAGAAGTAATCTTATTAAAAAAGGACAGTCGTTTGGCTTTTGGAGCAATATATTTCCCTGCATATTGCTACTCACTTCATAAAATCTTTAATGATGGTCACTACAAAATATGTGATTTTGATAAGAGCTTATCAAAAGAATTATTAAATTTCATGGTCTCTAACACTGAGAGTTTCAAAAAAATGGATGAGGAATTTATTGAAGATAAAAAATATACACTACCAATAAATGAGTTTTTGAAGAAATTTTCACTTGTCCAAAAAGGAATGGAAGAACTAAAACCTTTAACGGTTAATTACATAACTGAAGCTATCAATAAATCACTTAAAGTAATTCAAAATGAAGAAAGCAAAGGAGATTTATTTTGAAATTTTCTTTAGACTGGGATACCCCTAAAAGAATTAACAAAAGCAATATTATGCTTATTTCGTCTTTATGGGTATTTCTAGTTCCCTTAATAATGAAAATCACTGACAGCACTCTTGTAAACTTAAATAGTTTTCAAACCTTTCAATTAGACATACCTGTATCATTCAACATATTGTACTTTTCTGGTGTTTCTTTCTTTATTGGATCTTTATTATTTGTATTCTTCTGCCCTTCTGTAATAAAAGAATACGCAAGTGAAAAAAGCTTTCGGAATTCAGCTGGTAGCAACTCATCTCTACAATACCATATTGACTCAACTGATGACTCTAATTCTGGAAAACTGATAGAGCTCCTAAAGTTAAAAATTGATGAATCCTCAGCCATTGATATTGACCAAAATGAAGTACTATTTATAGAAATAGGCACAGATAAACATACTTTTAATTTTCATAAAAATAAATTAAATGATGTTTTCTCAGTCTTTTACTATTTTTCTTTGGGAACACGTTTTAAAAGATTACTGCTTACATTTACATTCTATTTTTTGGGTTTTTTAGGAATTTTTTATGTATTTCTGAATAATTTCATTCTAATTTTAAAAAATTCCTTCTAAGAACGAACACTCAAATAATTGTAATTTTTCTCATTTATTATCATAAGCCTTATGTATAAAAAACCGGCATATAGCCGGTTCTTCAAACATTCAATTTTAGCGAGCGTTTTGCTCAAGCTCGAGGCGCTTTTCGGGGAAGTTTACATCTAGTAAACGACTCGGAAAGCAACAAAGAGATTGAGCAAACAAGCCGCCTAAAATTTTAGTTTTTGTCTTGGTCGATGATTTTATTCGCCGCAATCCAAGGCATCATAGCGCGTAGTTTTTCACCTACTTGCTCAATTGGGTGCTCAGCATTTAGACGACGCATTGCAGTCATTGATGGATAACCCGCTTGACCTTCTAGGATGAAGTTTTTCGCGTATTCACCAGACTGGATGTCTGCTAGCGCTTGACGCATTGCTTCACGAGATTCTTCGTTGATAACACGTGGACCAGTCACATACTCACCGTACTCAGCGTTGTTTGAGATTGAGTAGTTCATGTTGGCGATACCACCTTCGAACATTAAGTCAACGATTAGTTTCAATTCGTGTAGACACTCGAAGTAGGCCATTTCTGGCTCGTAGCCTGCTTCAACCAAAGTTTCGAAGCCCATTTTAACTAGGTCAACTGCACCACCACAAAGTACTGCTTGCTCACCGAATAGGTCAGTTTCACACTCTTCACGGAAAGTTGTTTCTAGGATACCCGTACGACCACCACCAACAGCAGAAGCGTAAGATAGCGCGATGTCTTTCGCAGTACCAGAAGCGTCTTGTTCGATTGCGATTAGGTCAGGAATACCACGTCCAGCAACAAACTCAGAACGTACTGTGTGACCCGGTGCTTTTGGAGCGATCATGATAACGTCTAGGTCAGCGCGTGGCTTAACTTGGTTATAGATGATTGCGAAACCGTGAGCGAATGCAAGCGCTGCACCTTGTTTGATGTTTGGTTCGATTTCGTTTTTGTAAAGATCTGCTTGGAACTCATCCGGAGTCAAGATCATAACAACATCAGCACCCGCAACCGCAGTTGGAACGTCAGCTGTTTTTAGGCCGTAACCTTCTGCTTTTTTCACAGAAGAAGAACCTGGACGTAGACCAACAACAACGTCAACACCAGAATCTTTTAGGTTTGCCGCGTGTGCGTGACCTTGAGAACCGAAACCGATTACAGCAACTTTTTTGCCTTGGATGATTGATAGATCGCAGTCTTTATCGTAATAAGCTTGCATGTTTTATCCTTTCTAAAAACGCCCGCATAGCTGCGGCGCTAGGTTAATCAAAATAAATTTTCAAAATTCGTTATTTACCCATTTGAATTCATCTGGGTATTTACCGGCCGATACAGATATAAAGTTTACCGGCCGGTCGGTTTTGTCTTTTTATAGCGTTAAACACTTCTCGCCACGCAAGACACCAACCGTTCCTGAGCGAACTGTTTCTAAAATCAGTCCCGAATCGATAATATCGATAAACGCGTCTAATTTTTTGCTGTCGCCCACCATTTGAATGGTGTAAGTCGTCGGTGTGACATCGATAATATCCGCACGGAAGATGTCCGCTAAACGCATATACTCTTCGCGCATATCGCCGGTTGCCGAAACCTTAATCAACATCAATTCTCGTTCAATGTGCTGACCTTCGGTTAAATCCAAAACCTTGACCACATCAATCAAACGATTCAAATGCTTAACGATTTGTTCGATTTGCTGATCCGTGCCTTCTGTTACCAACGTCAAACGCGACAGAGTATCGTCTTCAGTTGGTGCCACATTCAGTGCTTGGATATTGTAACCACGTGCAGAGAACAGACCTGAAACTCGAGACAGCGCACCCGATTCATTTTCAACTAACATTGAAATAATATGTTTCATCTTCGCTCCCCTAGACCAAAATCATTTCGTTTAAGCCCGCACCCGCTGGAATCATTGGGTAAACGTTCTCTTGCTGATCGGTTAGGATGTCGACAAACACCAAACGGTCTTTGTATTTCTCAGAGAAGACTTCATCCAGTTGCGCCTGCATGGTTTTTGGATCGTCAATACGAACACCAACGTGGCCGTAAGATTCTGCTAACTTAACAAAATCTGGCAATGAATCCATATACGACATCGAATAGCGACGCTCATAGAAGAATTCCTGCCACTGACGAACCATTCCTAGGAAACCGTTATTCAAGCAGATAATTTTTACCGGCAAGCCGTATTGCAAACAAGTCGAAAGTTCTTGAATGTTCATCTGAATCGAACCTTCACCGGTCACACAAATGCTAATCGCTTCAGGATGCGCCATTTGCACACCCATCGCCGCAGGCAAACCAAAGCCCATCGTTCCCAAACCACCGGAGTTAATCCAGCGACGAGGTTTATCAAATGGGTAGTATTGCGCCGCATACATTTGGTGTTGACCAACATCCGATGAAACATAGGCATCACCGTTTGTTGATTTCCAGACTGCTTCCATTGCTGCTTGCGGCTTGATTTTTTTGCCAGTCGTGTCATAGCGCAAACAGTTCGTTGCACGCCATTCTTCGATCTGTTGCCACCACGTCGCAAGTGCTTCTTCGTCTTTTTTCTGCTTGGTATTATCCAATACTTGAATCATTTCCGTTAAGACTTGCTTAACAGGTCCAACGATTGGAATATCGACAATCACGTTTTTCGAAATCGATGCTGGATCAATATCGATGTGAATGATTTTTGCGTCTGGACAGAATTTCTCAAGATTCCCAGTGACACGGTCATCAAAACGCGCACCAATCGCAATAATCACATCCGAGTGATGCATTGCCAAGTTTGCTTCGTAAGTTCCGTGCATTCCCAACATGCCTAACGCTTGCTTATCAGAAGCAGGAAATGCCCCCAAGCCCATCAGCGTTTGGTTAATTGGGAAGCCTAACTTGTGAGTCAGCGTTGTCAACTCTTCAGAAGCATCACCTAAAATGACACCGCCACCGGTATACAAAATAGGACGCTTCGCAGAAAGCATCATTTCCACCGCTTTCTTGATCTGTCCGCTATGGCCTTTCGTTACAGGCAAATAGGAGCGTATATCAACTTCTTGTGGGAAGACATAGTTGCTTTTGGCGTTTTGAACATCTTTCGGAATATCAACGACAACAGGGCCAGGTCGACCCGTTGTAGCCAGGAAAAACGCTTTTTTGAGCGTATCTGCCAGATCATTAACATCCTTGACCAAGAAGTTGTGTTTTACGATTGGTCGGGTAATCCCAACAGTATCGATCTCTTGGAACGCATCCAAACCAATCAATCCTGTTGGTACTTGTCCAGTAATGCACACCATAGGAATTGAATCCATATAGGCGGTTGCAATACCAGTTACCGCATTCGTCGCACCCGGTCCGGATGTGACTAAGACCACTCCTGGCTTACCTGTAGAGCGTGCATAGCCGTCTGCCGCATGGACAGCCGCTTGTTCATGACGGACAAGAATATGATTTAATTTCTTAGCGTCAGTATCTAGGGCATCGTAGATTGGCAAAACAGCTCCACCAGGATACCCCCATATATGCTCTACGCCCTCATCTTCCAAAAAATGGACAAGAGTCTGGGCACCAGTCATTTCCACAACAATGGTCCTCTTGGTTAAGTTCACCGAACGAAAGTTTTTGTGCAGGTCTTGCAAACCACCGGCCGGTAAAATTCATTAAAAATAAAAAAACTTTTCAAAATAAAAAGTTAAGCGCGAAATTATAACGGAAAGCGGTACTGAATAGAACCATAAAAACCGCTTTTTAGCGGAATTCTGTTTTGAAAGGAAACGCTTAGAAAGTACAAGGGATTTAAGCCCCTTCTAACCAAAGGTTATTTAAATTGATCTGTTAAAAATTCAACCGATTTTCTCAGGCGTGATCACGAAACTTTTCTGCCAACAAATTATTGCGATAATGCTTGAGCTCATTAATCGATTCTAAAATATCGTCCATCGCCAAATGTGACCCTTGTTTTTCGTGAGAGGAATACACCTCCGGTGCCCAACGTCGAGCCAGCTCTTTTAATGTGCTCACATCTAAGTTTCGATAATGAAAAAACTGCTCAAGTTTTGGCATCTGCTCAACCATAAAACGTCGATCTTGGCAGATGGAGTTGCCACACATGGGCGATTTACCGGCCGGGACCCATTCACGTAAAAATTCAATCGTTTGTGCTTCCGCCTCACTCATCGAAATTGTAGATGTCTGGACACGCTGGGTTAGCCCTGAATTTCCGTGGTGTGTAACGCACCAATTGTCCATCTTATTCAGCTCTTCTTGCTCAGTTGCAATCGCAATAATAGGTCCCTGCGCCAAAATATTGAGTTGGGCATCGGTAACGACAGTTGCGATTTCAATAATCTTATGGGTCTTGGGTTCAAGTCCTGTCATTTCCAAGTCAATCCAAATTAGGTTATTATCCGACTTCATTTGTGTGGCTACTCTTTAAATTTCAAAAATTGCCATTATCTTAAACTAAGATTAATCAACGATACCTGTAAATTTCTATGAACTGGATTACCTCTATTTTTCTGTTTGCTCTGATTCTTAATCTAATTTTAGAATTGTGGCTCAATATCAAAAACCAATTCCATATTGGCGCTCATCGAGAAAAAGTGCCGGATGATTTCTCAGATGTCGTCAGCCTTGACGCTCACCAAAAAGCCGCAGATTACAGTCGTGCCAAACTGCAACTGGGTCGTTTAGGGCTGTTTTACGATGCGGCGATCATTCTTTTTATGACTCTTGGTGGTGGTTTCCAAGACATCTACAATCTCTGGTTGCAAACCACCCTAGAACCTATTTGGCGTGATGTCGCCTTTTTACTGTCAACGATTTGGTTCTTATCAATTTTACATTTGCCATTTTCGATAATGAGTACCTTTAAAATTGAAGAGCAGTTTGGCTTTAATAAAACAACTCCTGCCAAATTTGCCACCGACCTTCTAAAATCTTGGGCACTTGGTCTTGCACTTGGATTACCATTGGTTTGGGCGGTCGTTTCGATAATGAATGCCTATATTGATGACTTATGGTGGCTTTATACTTGGGCACTATGGATGGGCTTTCAATTAGTCTTGATGTGGGCTTACCCAAAATGGATTGCACCAATCTTCAATAAATTCACCCCTCTCGAAGATGGGGAAATGAAACAACGCATTGAAGCCTTACTTGATCGAACTGGGTTTGAATCCAATGGTGTTTTTGTAATGGACGGTTCTTCACGTTCCGGTCACGGCAATGCTTACTTCACTGGCTTTGGTAAAAACAAACGGATTGTGTTTTTTGACACTCTTCTTGAAAAACTTTCACCTGAAGAAGTTGAAGCCGTTTTGGCGCATGAACTGGGCCACTTTAAACATGGTCACATCAAAAAACGTCTCATTGAAGCGACTTTAATGACCTTGGCAGGTTTAGCATTATTGGGCTGGCTCGCAGAACAACCAGTTTTCTATTCAGGTCTAGGGATGGTTGACCAAACACCTGCCATTGCACTTTTGCTGTTTATGACCGCTGTACCGGTGATGTTCTTTTTTATGGGGCCTATTAGTGCCATTAAAAGCCGCAAACATGAATTTGAAGCCGATGCTTTTGCGGCAGAACATGTTGGGTCAGAACATTTGATCTCGGCCTTGCTAAAACTGTATAGGGATAATGCCAGCACCTTGACACCCGATCCAAGTTATTCGGCCTATCACGACAGCCACCCGCCGGCAAAAATTCGGATTGATCATTTAAAAAGTTTACAAGAGAAATAATAATGCTTTGTAAAGCGCCGAAGGCTTGGATGGTCTGAGTCGCACCCATTCGGGTATCCCATACGGATGGGTTTGCACCGCAAGGGTACAAGTGGCGTCTTTATAAAGTATTTATCGGTTTCTAAAAATAAAAAACTTATGGAAATATTATGGAAAACACAATTTTAAACGAACTTTTGAACAGCAAATGTGAACCAAAGTCTGCCAAAGATAAGTCTCTGATTATTCCCTCTATCGAAAGCAATGTTTCAGAACTTGAAGGTTGGGAAGCGCCTCTCAACTATGCAGACATTCGCAAAACCTTTAAGTTCAAAAATTACTACCAAACAACTGCGTTTGTGAATGCTGTCACTTGGCTGGCACATAAAGAAGATCATCATCCTGAGATCTGCTTTGGCTACAATGAATGCAAAATCACACTGACAACCCATGTTGTGAAAGGCTTGACCATGAACGATATGATTATGGCCGCTAAAATCAATGCGCTGATTGAAAGTTAATTTAAATCGAAATGATTCAGCAAGCGAATCTGGAAACTTCATGAATGAGTTCATACCGCAAGGGTACAAGTGACATCTTTCGGAATTACTTGCAGAACATTTATCTCCAAGGCATATTTTTTCAATGGCAAAACGACGTTTAAATAAAAAGCAGATTGCTCGGATTCAAGAGAAGCGCCAAGCAACACAAACACTGATTGATGAATCTCAATTGAGTGATGAACAGCAAAAAGGTCTGATTATTACCAGTTTTGGTAAGCGCGTTTTGCTAGAAAATCAATCCGGTGAGCAATTTAGCTGCGCAATTCGTCAAGGACTTGGCAAGTTGGTCGCTGGTGATGAAGTGGTCTGGCAAGAAGTGCCAAACACGAATGAAGGTGTCGTTACTCAACTGCTAGCACGCCACCATGAGCTTAGTCGCCCTGGGTTTCGTGGGCAAAAACGAATGATTGCCTCTAATATTGATTTTATTGGTATCGTCATGCCTGTTGTGCCCGGCATTCACCCAGATATGATTGACCGCTACTTAGTTGCCGCCTCACAGCTGGATATCCCTGTCATTATTATCATCAACAAAGTTGACCTATTAAGCTCTGATGAAGAGTGGGAAATGGTTGCAGAACTGTTACACCCTTATGCAGAAATGGGAATTGAGATTTTGCCGGCATCAAGCGTGTCAGAAGAAGGCCTTCGAGAATTACGTGAGTTTATGGACCAGAAAAACTCTGTCTTAGTCGGTGCCTCTGGTGCCGGTAAATCTTCACTGATTAATGCATTGATTCCCGATTTAGACATTCGAGTCGGAGAGTTATCTGAAGCCACAGGGCTTGGCAAGCACACTACGACAAACAGTATTTTGTACCATCTTCCAAGTTTAGACAATGAAACAACTCATGGTGGAAACTTAATTGACTCACCAGGTGTCCGTCAATTCAGTCCAAATCCTTGTTCACTCACTGAACTGGAAACACATTATCCAGATTTCGCACCCTTTTTAGGTCAATGCAAATACAACAACTGCACGCACTCGATTGAACCTCATTGCGCAATTAAACAAGCTGTGGAAGATGATGAAATTGCACTGAGCCGCTATGAAAGTTTTCGGCGTCTATTAGAAGAATTTGAAAACGAATCTTCATAAAGAAACATACTCAAACCACAAACTCTACAGAGAACTCTTTACCGGCCGGTATCTTTTATATCGGGCTATTTTGAGCAAGTAGCACCGAAATACCGTAAATCAGCCCCATAGTTCCCCAAATAGCCACAACCCAGAAACCAAACACCAAAAACAAATTCATTGGTTTGCGAATGACTTTAAGAACCAACCAACTCGCCAGCGTTAATGCAAACACCACAATCCATAATCGAATCATATCCCTTCCTTAGCTAAGTAATATTGATGATGTAAATTTTAACGAATTAAGCATTTGCATGGCTAAATTCCTCACCTGAATTACCACTTCTGACAAAAGTTTTAACAATATTTAGACAGACTCTATAGCTGCTATAGTAAATTCCTTCAATATTTTAGGCTAATTCAACCTTTGCTCAAGTCTCGTCGCTTGACTAAAAATGGCAATGCGTTTGTAATATGCACCCAGGGGAAACCCGAACTTTTATTTTTATAGTGCTTAGGAGAGTACAAAATGAAAAAAACAATGATCGCTCTAGCAGCAGCAGGTTTAGTTTCTTTTGGTGCAGCAGCGCAAGCGGGTGACGCTGGTGCAGGTCAAGCAGCTTACGCTACTTGTGCAGGTTGTCACGGTGGTGCTGGTGAAGGTGGTGTTGGCCCTAAACTAGCTGGTCAAGATCCTGCAAAAGTTGTTGAACTACTACACAAATACAAAGCTGGTGAGCAAGTAGGTCCTATGACTTCTATGATGGCTCCAATGGCTGCTGGTCTTTCTGATGCAGACATGGAAAACATCGCTGCATACGTTGCTGGTCTATAATTTAGACTGCAATTTAAGAAGCAAGAAGCCGCGCAGCTCGTCTGCTGCGGCTTTTTTTATAACTCAATTAAACAAAACCAGCTTATAAGGCAATTTTTTTGAAAGCATACAAACTTAGAAAAATTCCCTTATAATAAATTTTGTTTTATCAAACTCATAAACTTGATTAATTGGAGAGAGATATGAAAAAGTTAATGATTGCTGCTGTCGCAACGACTGCCCTATTCTCAAGTGCTTCTTTCGCACAAGCACCGGCTAAAGCGGCCACATGTGTTGGTTGTCACGGTGCAGATGGTAATTCTATGGTCCCTAACTTTCCAAAATTGGCTGGACAACATGCCGCTTACCTAGAAAAAACTCTAAAAGATTTCCGTGATGGTTTCCGTAAAGATGCAACAATGGGGCCATTCGCAGCGGGTCTAACGGATGAAGAAATCAAAGAATTAGCCGCTTACTACGCATCTCAAACTCAAAAGTAATATTCAAGTTCGAAAAACCGACAATAGGTTAAATTTTCGATAAAAAAACGCCAGACTTATAAAAAGTGCTGGCGTTTTTTATTGCGCTTTAATGTTTAGTTAACAAGATTACAATAGAACCTTTTCAACCCCACCTTCTTTGAGCTGTTCAACAAACTGCTCTTTCCAGTGCTCACCGTGATAGTTTTTAATCAACTCAACTACGATGTAATCGGTTTTTAAGCCGGTTTCTTCTTCATAACGATTCAGCCCCTGTTGACATGCAGGACAAGAAGTCAAAACTTTCACATTACCGTCACGTGCAGTGTCTTCACCCGTTAGCTCTTTAATGCCTTTTTTCAACTCGATCGCTTTACGATAACGCAATTGCGTTGAAATATCTGGGCGAGCGGTTGCCAAAGTTCCCGCCTCTGAGCAGCAACGATCATTCAACTGAACCTCTTCGGTTTTTAGAAGGTCTTGAGCCACTGAAGTTCCATCTTTGATTTTCATTGGATCATGACAAGGCGCATGATACAAATATTTTGTTCCGGTCGCACTCTCCAAAGAAATACCTTTTTCCTGAAGATATTCATGAATATCCATTAAACGACATCCAGGGAAAATACGTCCAAACTCATATTTGAGCAATTGGTCATAGCAGGTTCCACAAGACACAATCACCGTTTTAATATCCATGTAGTTCAAGGTATTCGCTACACGGTGGAACAAAGCACGGTTTTCAGCGGTAATTTGCTCTCCTTTGGTCGCTTGACCTGCTGCAGTTTGTGGGTAACCACAACAGAGATAACCCGGTGGCAATACTGTTTGCGCCCCTGTTTCGGAAAGCATGGCAATCGTCGCCATTCCAATATCGCTAAACAGACGCTCAGAACCACACCCTGGGAAATAGAAAACGGCATCCGAATCCTCTGTTGCCTTTTCAGGATTGGAAACAATCGGCACAATAGTACTATCTTCCAAGCCCAACACACTTCTCATGGTAGGGTTATTAGGCCCTGTATTCAGAGGCTTACGAACAAAGTTAATCACTTGCTGCTGAACAGGGGCAATCTTGGAGGTTTTCCCGGGAATCTCTTCTGTTGAAGACTTCTTCACTAAGCCCATTGCACGGAACAATTTGTTTCCAAGGGTAATAAAGTTCGCACTCCAACCGATCATCGCCTTACGCATAATATTAATGGTTGTCGGATTTTTTGCATTCAAGAAGAACAGAGCCGCTTTAGTGGTCAATGAGAAGCGTTTTTTACCCATATTGGTCAAAATATTACGCATTCGAATGGACACATCACCAAAGTCGATATCCACTGGACAAGGCGTTTCACATTTGTGACACGTTGTACAATGATCAGCAACATCATTCATCGCATCAAAATGTTGTAGAGAAATCCCACGACGCGTTTGCTCTTCATACAAGAACGCTTCAATTACCTGACCGGTTGCCAAAATCTTATTACGTGGCGAATACAACAAATTTGCGCGAGGAATGTGCGTTTGACAGACCGGCTTACACTTACCACAGCGCAAGCAATCTTTAATATCATTATTCAATTCGTCCAACTCATTGGCTTCCAGAATAATCGCTTCCTGCTTCACTAAACTCAACGCCGGTGTGTAAGCATTCTGCAATCCAGAACCAGGCATCAGTTTGTCTTTGTTGAAGTGGCCGTTTGGGTCAACCTTGTTTTTGTATTTAACAAAGGCTTCGATTTTTTCTTGCTCAAGGTATTGGAACTTAGTCAAACCGATACCATGCTCACCTGATATCACCCCATCCAAACGGTGGGCGATTTCCATAATACGGTCAACCAATTCTTCGGCTTGATGCACCATTTGGTAATTGCCAGAGTGCACGGGAATATTTGTGTGAATATTCCCATCACCGGCATGCATATGCAACGCGACAAACAGACGGTTGGTTCGAATCCCTGCATGAATTTCATCTAAGGCCTTGTGCATGGCTTCGAAATCATGCCCCATAAAGGTCTGGTCAAAGAACTGCTTGACTCTCTTACGCAAACTAATACGAATATCACGACGCAAGAACAAATCAAAGATTCGATCATCCTCTTGAATATTTGCCTGCGTTTCTTCCGACAACAAATGCAGATTGTCACCGGCCGGTTTATTTAACTTTTGTAAGATTTCCGACCATTCAGCTTTCACCGCAGCAAGGTGCTCTTTAGTGTTCTCAAGACGTTTTTTAAAGTAATCGGCGTTGTCACCTGATGCATTTTCAAAATCATCTTCATAAGTAAATTCTGCAATTGGGTTATCAAAATAATTCTCATAAGCTTCCAAAATTTCCAGCTTATTTTTAATCGACATTTCAATATTCAATTGCTCGATTTCAGAGTTATACTCATTCAATCGCTCTAATGGAATCACCACATCTTCATTGATTTTAAACGCATTAGTATGCGCAGAAATCGCTGCAGTACGAGAACGATCAAGCCAGAAACGCTTACGAGCCTCTTCAGAAACCGCGACAAAACCTTCAGCATCACGTTTATTGGCGAGTTCGACAATTTCGGTACAGGTTTTTGCAACTTCAAAACCGTTTTCACCACAAATATCTGCAAGCAGCAGCATTTTGGGCAACTCTTTGCGATCCGCTTTGGTGTTGTATTTCACCGCACGAATATAACGATCATCTAAATGCTCAAGACCCGCTAGCAAGATACCTTGCGCCTTTTTTGACTCAACATAATCGATAATTTCAACAATGGCCGGAACGGCATTGCTTAAATCTGTGCCAAAAAACTCCAAGCAGACGGTTCGAGTATGGCTCGGCATACGATGCACAATAAAGCGAGCCGAGGTTATCAAGCCATCACAGCCTTCTTTTTGCACGCCGGGCAAACCACTCAAGAATTTATCAGTAACATCTTTACCTAGACCTGCTTGACGGAATGCCGAACCAGGAATCTCTAGACGTTCTGTTTCACCAATTTGCGTTTGACCATCTTGTTCAAAGCGCTTGATATCAAAAATGACCGTCGCTTGATCTTGTAACTTGCCAAGGTTGTGATTGATACGCTCAACTTCCAACCATTTAGCATCCGGTGTCACCATCTTCCATGACGCCAGATTATCGAGAGTGGTTCCCCATAGAACCGCTTTTTTCCCCCCCGCATTCATGGAAATATTTCCACCAATGGTTGAGGCATCTTGTGACGTTGGATCCACTGCAAAGGTGTAACCAAATCGTTCCGCCTGTTCAGACACACGACGCGTAACAACCCCTGCTCCCGTCCGAATGGTAGGAACCTTGCCAATCTTTGGCAATTCAACCTGCTCGACCAAACTCATAAACTCGAGTTTTTCGGTATTGATGACCGCAGTGTTGGCATGAAGCGGAATTGCACCACCGGTATATCCTGTTCCACCACCGCGAGGAATCAACGTTAATCCCAGCTCAATACAAGCGCCGACAATCTTGGCGGTTTCTTCCTCGGTATCGGGACTAATGACCACCAATGGCAATTCAACACGCCAATCCGTCGCATCGGTCGCATGAGAAACGCGTGCTAAACCGTCAAAATCAACATTGTCTTCACGTGTGACTTTTTTGAGTTTTCGTAACACACGAGCACGAAGCTTTACCTGCTCAGGGAACCAAGCTTCAAAATCGGAAACCGCTTGCGTGATATCTTGGTGTAACTTAGTCGCTTTTGGGTTGTTGCCTAAACGCTTTTCCACTGCATTTAATCGATGGTAAAGTGCAGCCAATAGAGCATTTCGACGCTTTGGGTTATCCAATAGATCATTTTGGATATACGGATTACGAGTCACTACCCACATATCACCCAGCACTTCAAATAACATACGAGCTGACCGGCCAGTATTTCGTTGGTCTCGCAAGATTTCAATCGTGCGCCAACCTTCATCGCACAAAAATCTTGTAACAATCTCTTTATCTGAAAAAGAAGTGTAGTTATAAGGAATTTCGCGAATACGTTTGGTCGGATTTGGACTCATGCTATTCAATACTCTTATTTAGTTAAGATGATAATGCTTTCCATTTTCAGAAGAGAGAAAACGAAAAAAGCCTTTGTCAGTTTCACAACAAAGGCCATAAAATAATTAATTGCCCGATAAGTATAATCTTTACCGGCCGGTAAGATTATTACTATTTACTGTATGCGTTTTTTCTGCATTTTCTTTTTGCGTTTACGCTGACGCATTTTTGCATCTAGAGCTTCTTTATCGGATGCAAACTTCTGTTTTTGCTTACGCCCTTCAAACGGGTTTTGTGATGCTTTATATTCAATTGTGACCGGCGTTCCTACCCACTTAAAGGCTTTACGAAAAACCCCAATCAAATACTTGGTATACGCCTGTGGCAAGCGATCGACTTGATTTCCGTGAATAATGACTCTTGGAGGATTAAGACCGCCCAAATGCGCATAACGAAGTTTCACGCGACGACCTGAAATCAACGGCGGTTGATGTTCATGCACAGCTTGCTCTAATACGCGGTTCAAATCAGAAGTTGATACTTTTTTGAAAGCTGCCATGTGAACCGCATTCACGGTTTTAAAGAGGTCGCCGACACCAGAACCATGCAATGCTGAAATCAAATGTTGTTTCGCATAATCCACAAACTGCAAACGGAAGCTTAACTCATGCTTGACTTGCTCACGCTGATATGAGGTTAGATTGTCCCACTTGTTTACAGCCAGAACCAAACCTCGTCCAGATTCAATCGCCAAACCAAGCAAGGTCAAATCTTGATCTGTCAGCCCTTCTGAACCATCAATTACCAAGATTACCACATGGGACTGTTCCATCGCTTCCATTGCTTTGACAATCGAAAACTTTTCAATTTTTTCTTTAATGTTTTTACGACGACGAACACCCGCTGTATCAATCAAAGTGTACTCTTTGTCATCTCGCATAAACGGCACAAAAATACTGTCACGCGTTGTACCCGGCATATCAAAAGCAACCACCCGTTCTTCACCAATCATACGATTGATTAAGGTCGATTTACCTACATTTGGCCGTCCAATGACCGCAACACGAATTCCTGGATGATCATCAGGATCCATCTCATCGGTTTCATCTTTTTCCGGAAGCTCTGACAATACAGAGTCTACAGCTGCAGCAACATTATCTCCATGCGCGGAAGAAATCGCCATCGGCTCGCCCAGCCCAAGCTCAAAGAATTCGGCAATTGCTAATGTATGGTCGTAACCTTCTGCCTTGTTCACTAAGACCTGAACGGGTTTTTCAAACAAGCGAACATAGTTGGCAATTTGCTCATCTCCCGGCACTAAACCTTGACGACCATCGACTAAAAATAATACCGCGTCCGCTTCATCTAATGCCGCTCGAACCTGACCAGCCATTAGTGGATCAACACCTTCAGATTCACCGCTTAAACCACCCGTGTCGACGACAACATAAGGTGAATTTCCAATACGACCAGTGCCATATTGACGATCACGAGTCAGTCCAGGATAGTCGGCGACAATGGCATCTCGACTTCTCGTCAGACGATTAAATAAGGTCGACTTGCCCACATTAGGGCGTCCGACTAAAGCGATTACTGGTTTTGACATTCGTAGCTAGACTTCTTAAAGATGCTTTTCAGCGTAAATAAATTTCAGGTTTGATAATTTTCACTATCATGCGTTGAGTAAAAACGCTCTATTAAAATGGCCAGAGTTTTGAGAAGAACCCTGACTCAGACTTCTCAATTTTCTCGTGATCTGTTGTTTCTTCTGGCTCACTTTCTGATGAATTCAGTGGCTCAATTGGCTCACCCGTCTGTTCTGCAATCTGTTCTCTAAATTGCAGTAAATTTGATTTTTCAACTTGATACTTGCTGATTGTGCCCGTTTCATCCATCAAATACAGCTGATTATCACTGACTTTCATGTTGGTAATACGATTACCGTCACCATATTCATTACTATGTTTGACTCGTGCATACTCATTACCTTGCACAGCATTAAACCAGTGCACATAGCCCCAAGCATCTGCAGCCACTAAATCGCCACCATATACATTGAGGTCATTAATCATACGGCCCGCCATGCTTTTTTGTTTCCAAAGCGTAGTACCTGTAAAACGATCCAATGCCTGAATAACGTCATTCTCATCAACTAGATAAATGGCTTGGTCAGCTACCACGAAATCACGATAGCCAGAAAGCTCTTTAACGTAACGAAAGTTACCCGTTTCGACATTAATTGCGACAAATTTTCCATGAAAACCAAGTGCGTAAAGCGTACCATCTAGTAAAGCCAAGTTAGACTGAATATCTACTATACGCTCTAAATCAGTTCTCCCTGAAGGGATTGCAACTCGAGTCTCCCAAGCTAAATTTCCAGACTGCGCTTCAAGTGCTTGTAAAATTCCAGTTTCCCAAGCGACGTAGACCTTATCATCACTTGCCAAGACTTTCGGTGCGCCTCGTAAAGATAGTTTGGGCATCTGATGCTCAGATACCCAGACGACTTCACCATTTGCACGGTTTAGTGCGTAAATTTTTCCATCAGCGGTACGTGTGTAAATTTTCCCTTGGGAAACCGTTGCAGCACTTAACACTTCACTTGAAAGCTGAGATTGCCACTTAACACTTCCAGTCGCTGGATCTAGTGCTTTGACACGCCCCTTAGCCGTTCCAACAATTAATTGGTCGTCATCCATCACAGGACCGGAAATCACTTTTTCTGAAAAAGTACCCTGCCATACCACCTGATCCTGCCAACGACTTGTATCTGCAACCTTCAGAGCACTCAATCGCCCATTATTATTAGCGACAAATAACTGCTCATCCTTAATCGTAAATACCAAACCTTCTGTATCATGCTTGTCCAAGCTTCCTTGAAATACCTGCCACTTTTTGACCATTTTCAATTCAGATTCAATTGGCGTCATAGGCGGTTCTTTGAGCTCAATCGTTGAAGAACAAGCGCCTAACCCCATTGCAATCAATAAGGTTAGTGTTAGCTTACTCTGTTTGGTAAAAAGCGGTTGCATCATTGGAAATTCACTCTAAAAAATATATGAGGCGGTAGTTATTGAGCAATATCAGCTAACTGAATTTCAGCCAAGCCACGTAAATTGTCGTCAGTGTTTGGATTATCAATCACGGACTGAAAAGCCGTCTGTGCTTGCGTTAACTCCTGCTTAGACAACGCAATCAACCCCTGCAAATAATCAATATCTGCTGAAAGTGCTGAGTCCTCTGCATCACGTGGAATTTTTGCCAAAATTGCCTGCGCATCATCCAACTTGGATTGCTGAGCAAGTAAGCGTGCCATTCGAATTTGAGCAATAGCTTTCAGCTCTTCGGAAGTCGCATGATCAATTACCCATTGTAAATTCGTTTGCGCTTGCTCAATCTCACCTTTTTCAAAGTCATACTTAGCGTGCAATAATGCCGCCGCGGCTGCATACGGACTTTCAGGGTTTTCATTCATCAACTTCAATGCATCACGCGCGACATCGCCAAAACTACCTTGCAGAGAACGACTTTGCAACACCTCAAAGGTTGCCGATGCATTTGCAGATTCGACAAACTCTGAGTTTTGCCAATAACGCCAACCGGAAATAGCTACAACGACCACTAAAATCACTGTAAGTAATGCCGTACCGTTTTTCTTCCACCAAGATTTAATGGCTTCGACTTGTTCATCTTCGGTTTCAAATCGGCTCATAAAGTCAACCTTTTCTCTCTATGTATTTCGATATTTGTTCAGTTAAGCACCTGTGTTATCACAGGAATGTAAAAGTTTGGTTATTTTACTGAGTTTGCTCAAATTGTGAGGGCTTTTTCAAAAGATAAAAATCAACCTCAAACTTTAACCGGCATGTTGTTCGATAAATTCAACCAGATTGTCCCAAGACACCGTTTGCTGTTCTTGCGCTTGGCGTAAAAACTTAACAGAGACAGATTTTTGTTCAACTTCTTCATCTCCCAAAATAATTGCAAACTGCGCACCTGACTTGTCCGCTTTTTTAAATTGACTTTTAAAGCTACCTCCACCGCAATTCATCTGGACTTTGAATCGACTTGTTGAATCCCGTAACATTTCAGCAAGCACCATACCTGGACGTTGAACCTTATCTCCAACCAAGACCACATAAATATCGGGCGAATTGTGACCGGCCGGTACTAAATCTTTATCCATCAGCAATGCCATTAAACGCTCAATACCCATGGCAAAACCAACCGCTGGCGTTGCTTTACCACCTATTTGTTCAACCAAGCCGTCGTATCGTCCACCTGCGCAAACCGTTCCTTGCGCACCTAACTCTGTGGTAACCCACTCAAACACTGTGCGATTGTAATAATCGAGACCACGCACAAGGTTTGGGTTCACAACATAATCAATTCCTGCATCATCCAGATAGCCTTTAACATTCTCAAAATGCTGAATCGATTCATCATCCAAGTGATCAATGAGCTTAGGTGCATTTTCAACCAACTCTTTCATATCGGGATTTTTAGTATCCAAAATTCGCAATGGGTTTGAATCCAATCTCCGTAAGCTGTCTTCGTCCAATCGATCTTTATGCTCATTAAAATAAACCACCAATATATCCCGATAATCCGCACGTGCTTGTGCAGAGCCTAGAGAATTGATTTGTAATTCAAGGTTTTCCAAACCAAGCTTCTCCCACAAACGGGCAGATAAAACAATCAACTCAGCATCAATATCTGGCGTGGCTAAACCAAAGACCTCAACCCCAAACTGGTGAAATTGGCGATAACGACCTTTCTGAGGACGTTCATAGCGAAACATTGGCCCTGTATAAAACAACTTTTGAATCTGGTTATAAGCAAGCCCATTTTGAATAACTGCTCGAACACAACCAGCAGTACCTTCTGGACGAAGGGTCAAGCTATCACCGTTACGGTCATCAAACGTATACATTTCTTTTTCAACAATATCGGTAACTTCACCAATTGAGCGAGCAAACAGTTGCGTCTTTTCAACAATCGGCAAACGAATCGATTCATATCCGTACTGCTGTAAAACCGCTTGTGCAGACTCAACTAAATACTCAAAAGCTGCTGCTTGTTCACCATAAAGATCATTCATGCCGCGAATAGCTGAAATTTGTTTAGACATAGATTTTTACTTTTTATTCATTCTTATTTTATTGAAAAGACGTTATCTTCAGTGCTTCCACATTGCCTGTCAAAGGCTTGTGTACTGTTACTTGCTACTGTCACCATTTATTACTGTTGAGGGTTCGTTTTCGGACTCAATTAAATCAGGGATTTCAAGCCGCAACTCAAAAGAATCTTCAGCAATTTCCGAAAGCTCAGCCCCTCCGGGCCAAACTGAATAAACTCCATACCCAATCAAGAATAGCAATAGTGACCAAAAAATCTTTTTAAATAACGAAGCACCAAAAAAAGGTGGTTTTTGTGAATAATCATTATATTCAGCGGTTGGATGTAACTCACTTGTCAAATTATTACCGGCCGGTAAAAACTCTGGAAACTGCTGAAGATCTACTTCAAGCAAAGCGGCATAATTTCGTAAATATCCACGTTCAAACGCCGTCAACTCTGAAACATCTAAATTGGGCTGTTCAAAAACACTTAACTGTTCTGCTGATAAATTTAGCTTCTCGGCAGCCTGTTCCAGACTCATTTCTTTATCATCTCTTGCATGAGCAAGTAATCCAGAAATCGAAACAGAGTTGGTCTCTCGCATAAGATTTTCCAATGAACCTAACGATTAAATTCAATTTTATGTAGTGTTCGTTTAGTACGGTCTTTAACCTTACCTGCTAATTGCCCACAAGCCGCATCAATGTCATCACCACGTGTTTTACGTACCGTGACATTCAAACCACCTTTTTCCAAAACTTCACGAAAACGATGAATGGCATTATTGGATGAGCGTTTATAATCCGTATCAGGGAACGGATTAAATGGAATCAAGTTAACCTTGCATGGCAACTCTCCAAGTAAAGCCACAAGTTCTTGTGCATGCTCTACTCGATCATTAACATGATCAATCATGACATATTCAACCGTCACATGCTTCTTACTGTGCCCACCTTCTACATACCGATAAAGACTAGGCATTAAGACTTCAAGTGGGTATTTTTCATTAATCGGAACCAATACATCCCGTAAAGGGTTGTTCGGTGCATGCAATGAAATCGCTAGAGAAACATCAAGCTCCGCCTTAATCATGTCAATTGCTGGCACCACACCAGCCGTCGAAATAGTCACTCGACGTTTCGACAAACCATAAGCAAAGTCATCCATCAAAATACGAGCCGCTGGAAAAGTATGCTTCACATTCAAAAGCGGCTCACCCATTCCCATAAAAACAACATTGGAAATGCGACGTTCTTCTTTTGGCAAACAACCTAATGCCTTATTCGCAACCCACATTTGAGCGATAATTTCCCAGTTTTCAAGGTTACGATTAAACCCCTGTTTACCCGTTGCACAGAACTTACAATCCAGCGCACACCCGACTTGAGAAGAGATGCACAAAGTGCCACGATTTTTTTCCGGAATGAACACCGTCTCAACGGAATTGCTATTATCCACTTCTAACAACCACTTGATGGTGCCATCTTCCGAAACCTGTTCCGCAACAATTTTAGGCGTTCGTACCACTGCAATTTTTTTTAACTTTTCACGCAGTGCTTTGCTCAGATTGGTCATTTCATCAAACTCTGAAATCCCAAACTGATGAATCCATTTCATGATTTGACCAGCACGGAAAGGCTTTTCACCAATCTCCTTGAAAAAAGCTTCCATTGCTTGGCGATCCATGCCAAGCAAATCGGTTTTTTTATGCAGTTCACTTTCAAACAGCTGATTTTGCATGTCACCGGCCGGTGTCATTGCTTTTATTTCTGTAACGCTTTGCGACATTAGCTTAGCGCTCACAAATTTCAGATTCATTAAAAAAGAAAGAAATCTCTCTTGCTGCACTTTCTGGAGAATCGGAACCATGCACTGAGTTTTCACGGACAGATAAGGCGAAATCTTTGCGAATCGTTCCCTCTGCCGCTTTCGAAGGATCTGTCACCCCCATAATCTCCCGATTTTTTGCAATCGCATTCTCACCTTGAAGCACTTGGACAATAATTGGCCCAGAAAGCATGTAAGCCACTAAAGGCTCGTAAAAATCACGCCCCTTGTGTTCCGCATAAAACCCTTCAGCCTGTTCTGCTGTCAACTGAATCATCTTAGAAGCGGTAACCTGTAGGCCATTGTCCTCAAACCTCTGGAGAATTTTTCCAATAAGATTTCGTTTAACGGCATCTGGCTTAATGATTGAAAATGTCTTTTGCACGCTAGATCCTTTGAACACGCTAAAAAATTTATGAAAAGTATTCTATCAATTATTATTTTTGACTGCAGAAAAACAAAAACCCCAGAAGTTTCTGAGGTTTCTAACGTTCTCAACAAGCTTTCAGCTGATGGAATTGGTCTTTAGACAGTAAAGGACTCACCACAACCGCAGCTGTCCTTCACATTTGGATTATTGAACTCAAACCCCTCATTCAAAAGGCTCTCGCGCACGTAATCAATTTCCATCCCATCAATATTTGCTAGACTTTTAGCATCCACTACAACCTGAGTCCCAAAGCTCTCAAAAACTTGATCACCTTCGTCAATAGAATCCGCATAATCGACAACATAAGCAAATCCTGCACAACCACTCACTTTAGTAGAGACGCGCAAACCGATACCAGCCCCACGTTTAGCAATCATATCTTGAACTCTTTGTGACGCTGATTCTGTAAGAGTAACTGCCATGGGAAATCTCCGTAAATTTTCTAAAGCTTCATTGTAGCGAATTTAAAAAAAAATTCTCAACAAATGAGAATCAATTGCATCAAAAACAGACTGTCAGAAGTTTAGCCAAACCGAACTTCCTTCTGTTCAACCTGCTGTTTATCCATCACATCTTGAAGCGCAATCCCCTGAAGAAAATCATCAATCTTTGAACTAACTTCACACCAAAGCTGATGAGATAAGCACTCCTCTCCGCCCTTACAGTTCTGCTGACCTGAACATTGACTGGCATCCAAGTTTTCATCCACTGCATGAATAATTTGCCCAACAGAAATTTCCTTTGGGTTACGGCTTAGACGATACCCACCTCCTGGACCACGAGCACTTGAAACCAGTTGCGCGCGCTTTAATTTTGCAAAAATTTGTTCTAAATACGATAACGAAATCCCCTGACGCTCAGAAATCAAAGACAAAGTAATCGCACCTTTCTCTTGGTTCAAAGCAATATCAAGCATCGCTGTGACAGCGTAACGCCCTTTCGAAGTAAGTTTCATTTGATTCGGCCTTTTAAATTTGTAAACGACGTAAAATTTGCACTACTGACAATCACAGAGCAAATCGATATAAATATTTTCTAATATTAATTTTTTTTGGGGATGCAATGATTGAGCTAAGATTACAATAACCTTCTAAACTACTCAAGTATTTGTCTGAATCAGAACGCTATTTTTAAAATAAAAACCTTTCTATACTTAAATACATCTATCGTTCGTTTATAAATAAGCCCTCAAGTTACTTTAATCCATATCAATTATGGCTACTTTTCGTAATCAGCCCTATTGTGAGGCTTTGAAGAATTTTCTTTTTCATCTTCAGGTTTTAAATGTGCAGCTTGCTCAGGGTCATCAGGCTCTAAAACCGCATCTCTTAGATCAGGAAAATGCATATCAATCGTTTCTCCCCCAACTTTTACTAAAGCTTCGGAAAGTTTCTGCAACTTTTCGTCTTGAACCTGAATATGATCAAGCAAACTATAAATCGCCTTTTCAACCGGATCCGGCGTTTCCTGAGAAACCCCATAGGCATCAAAACCAATTTTTTCTGCCATCTGCGCACGGCGCTTTTCATTCGCAGAAGATTTTTTAACTACGCGCCCTGGGATCCCAACTACGGTTTTACCTGACTCAATTGGCTTCAGAACGACTGCATTAGAACCTATTCGGCAATTATCACCCACTTCAATTGGGCCTAATACTTTAGCTCCTGCCCCAACAACCACACCATTTCCCAACGTTGGATGACGTTTTCCTTTTTGCCATGAAGTCCCTCCAAGCGTTACACCATGATAGAGCGTGCAATCATCACCAATTTCGGCAGTTTCACCAACCACGACACCCATACCATGATCAATAAACAGACGATCACCAATTTTTGCCGCAGGGTGAATCTCTATACCTGTAAACCATCGCGCAAAGCCAGATAACCAACGCGACAGCCATTTCAATTTCCACCCCCACAATACATGCGCAAGCCGATAGAATAAAATCGCATGCAATCCGGGATAGGTTGTCAAAACCTCAAACGTATTTCGTGCCGCAGGATCTCGATCAAACACACAATTTATATCAGAACGTAGCCGTTTAAACATTGGATTATCCTTAGAATTTTTGTTTTTATATAGATTCTTTTCTTGTGCTATTTAATCTATTTTCTGCGAATCTTTTGCACCCAACTTGCGCTGGGTCGCCCGTAAAATTCCACGCAGGATATCGACTTCTTTAATATCCAACTGCGAACGATTAAATAATCGACGCATTCGACGCATAAATCGAGCATTTTTGTTTGGATCTAAAAAACCAATATCCTGAAGGGCTTGATATAAATGGTCATAAAACCCTTCCAATTGATCACTGGAAGCTAATTTATGGCGATACCCTTCTTTTTGATGCACCGACTTTACATTTGTCGCCATTAAGCATTCATACGCAAAAACCTGTACTGCCTGACTAATATTAAGCGAGCTATAAGTTGGATTTGATGGAATATGCGACAAATAGTGACACTTATCCATCTCAGCATTACTTAAACCAGAATCTTCACGACCAAACACCATAGCAACGGTTGCTTGATCCTCTACCACTGTTTTAATTGCTAATTCAGCCGTTTCGCGGACATCCAATTGTGGCCAAGACACTTTTCTTAAACGTGCACTCGCACCGAATGCAAGCTTACATCCGACCAAAGCCTCATCCAATGACTGTACGACTCGAGCTCTGTCAAGAATATCGCTGGCACTCGACGCCCGAGCAGAGGCGACTTGTGAAGGAAACTCTTTTGGTTTAACCAACACCAGTTCACTCAACCCCATGTTTTTCATAGCGCGAGCAATAGCGCCAATATTTCCTGGATGAGATGTCTCCACCAAAACCACTCGAATTTTTTGTAAGTTAGGGTCAAGACAGTAATCTTCAATCATCGTTTATTATTCCGTTTATAATCATCTAAATTTTTTATGTGCCAACATTGTACTCTTTCATATCGGGCTTCGCACCCGTAGTGACCAAGCATCAATTAATGCCTCAAACACGCTAAATCGGCACAAGTCCGAAAATTCTAATCAGGAGACCCTTATGCATCCATTATTGAATATTGCTCAAGAAGCCGCAAAAGCTGCTGGAAAATCCATCCGTTATCATCTTGAGCGATTTGATGCGGTTGAAATTCAGCAAAAAGGCCGGAACGACTTTGTCAGCCAAGTCGATTTTGAAGCGGAACAGAGAATCATTCAAACCATTCGCAAATACCATCCAGACCATGCCATTTTGGCAGAAGAAACCGGCCGGCATAAAACCAATAGTAAATTTGAATGGATTATTGATCCTTTAGATGGCACAACCAACTTTTTACACCAGTTTCCGCACTTCGCTGTTTCAATTGCAGTAACTGAAAATGGCAAACTGCAACATGCAGCGATTTATGACCCTGTCAAAGATGAGATGTTTTCCGCTAGCCGAGGTGAAGGAGCGTGGTTAAACCAAACTCGAATACGTGTTTCAGAGCAAAAAGAGTTGGAAAACTCTTTAATGGCGACCGGCTTCCCTTACTATCAATTTGACTATGCGGATGAATATCTTGCAGGCTTCAAACGTTTTATGACAGAAACAGCCGGCATTCGTCGTGCAGGTTCTGCTGCCTTGGATTTAGCTTATGTCGCTTGCGGACGAGTTGATGGTTACTGGGAATATAATCTAAAACCTTGGGATATTGCTGCTGGAGCGTTAATCGTTCAAGAAGCCGGTGGATTGGTCACAGATTTTGGTGGCGGAGAAAATTACTTAGCGAGTGGAAACATTCTGGCAACCAATCCAAAACTTTATAAACATATGGCACAAATTATTGGGCAAACGGCACCTAAAAACCGTAAGAACTAAGCAGCACCTTGATCTGTAAGAAATTTTAGGGTGATAGGAACTCACTTTCAAAGGATGCTCTCTCCAGATCATCCTTAACCTACGCAACCCTAAAAAACCTTAGCGATCTACTGTTAGATATTTCTCAACCGCTTTGACATTAAAATCGCGTCCTCACGACCTTCAGTTTGAACACCGTCTTTCTTAATCCAAGCCGGATAATAGTTTTTGCGAATACCATCTTCACTAAATCCAAATTTAGTATAGAGGTTTCTTGCCGGCCGGTTAGATTCTCGAACTTCTAAATAGATAAACTGAAAGTTATCTTGCAGTTTTTCCAGCAACTGTTTTAAAGCGGATTTTGCGATACCTTGCCCCTGATAATCTGGCGAAATACAAAGATTCATGAGCGTCGCTTCATCCAAAACCGTTAAAAAACAGCCATAGCCTATAATTTGTTTTTGAAGATTTTCAAAGACAAAATTGAGTCCCTGATCCAAGGCATTTTCAAATCCCTTTTGCGACCAAGGAAATGCATAGGCTTTACGCTCAATTGCCAAAACATCTGGCAAATCCGTTTCAGACATGGCACGAACAAAAAAATCAGACATGAAAATGTAAGGAACCTCTGATTGAATCAAATTGAAATTCTGCGTGACTTCAAGCCCGGTTATTTTAGGCGTGGCACGCCGACCTTAGTTACTCTAAGGTCAAGGGTCACAACAACAAAGAAACAGGGTTGAAGCTACGCCCGCAGGGGCTTAGCCAAACCTAGAACTTGGCGAAGAGCCGAGAAATTTATCATCTCTGCATTGCGAAGTTTTGCAAAGTCTAGACATTCCTGTAACTTCACGCCTTGACCTGAAAAATTTGGCGTTGCCAGAAACGAAGAACTCGGCGAAGAGCTGAGAAATTAATCTGATTCGATCAGAGGTTCCGTAAAGAATTAAGCGTACTGAATGACGCTTTGATAAAAACGTTGCTTAGCATAAGGGTCATCGAGCATTTCTTCAAAACTCGGCAAATGCACCACCTCTAATCCCTCTTGCAACATTTCAACAATTGGGTGATCATCCAACATCACAAAGACTTGATCAATTGGCAACTCCATTACAGCTTCCATACAATCAAAAAGACTCTCTTCTGTGACCATTGTAGCCGCATCGAAAAACTCAACCTCCGATTCCTGCCAGCCAAACGCAAATAAAATACTTTCCCATAACTGCCAAGCAAGTGATGTTTCGTTCTGCCAAATTTCATCCACGCCACTAGCAATAAAGACACGAGCAACTTGTTGGACTGTTGAAACATCATTAGATGAATTTTGGACTGGCTCGGAAGAAGCTACAGGAACCTTTGCTTGTGACTCAGGCTCACCACTTCGAACTTGCGTCTCTAACAACGCATTATCTTGAACTTGATTCTCAACCGGCCGGTGAAAAAACTCTGGATTTTCACTCCAAGCAGGAACACCGAGTTGACTGAGAAATTCTGTCGAAAATTGAGGTTGTAGTTTTGCTTTCTGCTTTGAATTAGACACTTAACTTTGCTACTTAATTCTACCAATAAAACTCATTAAACCGATTGAGGATGTGCTTTTTGCGGATCGGCTTTCAACTTATTCAATGCATTGATATACGCTTTTGCAGAAGCCGTCACAATATCCGTGTCCGAACCTTGACCATTCACAATTCGCCCAGCCTTTTCCATGCGAACCGTTGTTTCACCTAATGAATCCGTTCCGTTGGTTACATTACTTACCGAATATAATTCAAGCGATGCGCCAGAATTCACCATTGACTCAATCGCTTTAAAGGTCGCATCCACAACACCACCTCCTTGCGCCGTCGCTTGTACTTCATCACCCTCCACCCACAATGTGACTTGCGCTTGAGGTTGCTCGCCGGTTTCTGTCGAGACTTTTAATGAAACCAATTTATAACTCTCATTTTCGGTCATGACCGTATTATTATCAGTGACCAAAGCCTGAATATCTTCATCGTAAATTTCATGTTTACGATCCGCCAAATCTTTAAAACGAACAAACAATTCATTCAGTTCCTGCTCGGTTTCAATCGCGATCCCCAACTCTTCCAAACGGGTTTTAAATGCATTGCGACCAGAATGTTTTCCAAGAACCATTTTATTGGCTGTCCAGCCCACGTCTTCCGCTCGCATGATTTCATAGGTTTCACGATGCTTGAGAACACCATCTTGGTGAATCCCTGACTCATGAGCAAAGGCGTTTGCTCCCACAATCGCTTTGTTCGGTTGCACGGCAAACCCAGTAATATTTGCGACCAACTTGGAAGCTGGCACAATTTCCTGCGTGTTGATTTGTGTATCAATACCAAATACATCCTGACGGGTCTTCACCGCCATTACCACTTCTTCCAAAGCGGTATTTCCAGCACGCTCACCCAAACCATTGATCGTACATTCAATCTGACGAGCACCGTTTTGAACAGCGGAAAGCGAGTTAGCCACTGCCAGACCCAAATCATTGTGGCAATGCGCCGAGAAAATCGCCTTATCAGAATTTGGGATATTTGAAATCAGGTGTTTAAACAAAGCACCGAATTGCTCAGGCACGTTATAACCTACCGTATCTGGAATATTAATCGTACCGGCACCGGCTTCAATGACCGCTTCAATCACGCGACACAAAAAGTCAGGATTAGAACGTCCAGCATCTTCAGGGGAAAATTCAACATTATCAGTGTACTGACGAGCCAACTTCACCGCCCAGACTGCTCGTTCAACCACCTCATCAGGACTCATACGCAGTTTCTTTTCCATATGAATTGGCGACGTCGCAATAAAAGTATGAATACGACCAGAGTTTGCGGGTTTAATAGCTTCACCTGCACGACGAATATCATTTTCAACCGCACGCGCCAAACCACAAATGGTACTATCCTTGACCGTAGAGGCAACCGCTTGTACCGCCTCAAAATCACCAATAGATGCTGCCGGAAACCCTGCTTCAATGACATTCACTCGCATTTTTTCCAACTGTTTGGCAATGCGAATCTTTTCCTCTTTCGTCATTGAGGCACCAGGGCTTTGCTCACCGTCACGCAAAGTAGTATCGAAAATAATTAATGAATCATTCATGTTAAATCCCTTATATTTTTAAACGTTGTTAACCGCCTTAAACTCCACCGGCCGGTAACATTTCATTTGGTTTTCAATCAACTATTTAGAATTCGTATCGGATTGGCTTTCTGAACCAAGATCTCGCTCATTGCCTTCATCTTGATTTTTGTTTTTTTCCGCTTGACGGTGTTGTTGACGACGCAATTCCCGAGTTTTACGTAAAGTCACTAAAGTAATTACAGGACCAGAAAATGCATACAAAAACATGATCGAGAACAGAATCATGGCAGGCTTAATCGTAATAATGACAAATATCATCACCACAACCAGCAAGGTTACAAAAGGCACCTTACCTTTTAAATTAAGCTCTTTAAAGGAATGAAAGCGGATATTACTAACCATCATTAAGCCGGCAAAAACTGTTAAGAAAAGACCGACCATTGGTACATAAGCGTCTTGCATTTGATTAGATTCCACCATCCAGATTAAGCCGGCTAACAAAGCCGCTGCTGCGGGACTAGGCAGACCTTGAAAGTAGCGTTTATCTGCAACCCCAACTTGCGTGTTAAACCTCGCCAAACGTAACGCCGCTCCTGCAGTGTAAATAAATGCAGCCAACCAACCGATTTTGCCAAAATCTTGCATCGCCCACTGAAACATAAGTAAGGCTGGCGCCAAACCAAACGACACCATATCCGCTAAGCTGTCATACTCTGCCCCAAAAGCACTGCTGGAATTGGTCATACGAGCCACTCGACCATCGAGGCCATCGAAAATCATTGCCACAAAAATAGCAATTGCACCTTCAAGAAAAGCGCCTTGAATACCAGCAATGACAGCGTAAAACCCTGCAAACAATGCAGCTGTTGTCATTAAATTGGGCAATAAATAAATTCCACGATTAAAGGATTTCATCTGTTATTTCTTTCCTAATCCATCTAAAGAGCAGCAATGTACATTAAAATACATTGCTAATGGCAAATCATATCAGACCGAACAGATAATTTACTCAACGAATTACCTCAGTCATTAGATAAATAAACTTTGATTATTCGGTGAAGCCGCAAAATAACTGGCTGCGCCAGCAAACTCTGCAGTTTCAATTAACTCCTCGGCTTGATAGCCAAGCAAATCCACAGTCATCTGACAAGCCGTCATCTTGACCCCCAACTCAACGCAAAGTTCACGCAGTTCATGAATAGGCAGCTGACCATTTTTTTGCAGTGTCTTTTTAAACGCGGCTGTCGCTAACTTACTCATTCCAGGCAAACTCCAAGCCAAGCCAGGCATAACACGATTCCAATCTACTGCCTTAAACCAATCCGGCCCAACGGGACTCTGGAGGCGCATAGCTGGGTTACCAAGTGGATTGATTTTCAATCCAGATAAGTCTTTTTTCAGAACTTCTAACCCATAAAAAGTACAAAACACCTCAACCTCTTTATCCATAGCCACTGCAGTTGAAGCCAAAATGAAATTGGCGTACGCCCAGTCCAACGTTCCCTGCGATTGAATAATACTTAACCGGCCGGTGCTGTTTAAAGCAGATTCTGATAACACATCTGTCATATTTAAAACCTATTTGATCCTAATTCCATCAAAAAGTGATAACAAAACAATACACCTCTGTACCTTTTGCAATTTCATCCAAGTTGCTCAATAGGAGCTTTTCATCTTTTTTAGGCGTTCGACATTTCAACTGTGCTTGTTGACAAAATGCTGGAATATCTTTGAGCCCTCCTTTATCAGAAAAAAATACTTGCAAAGAAGGCCTATCCGCTTGAGCCCTAAGTTGAGACAATGTCTTTTTTAACTTGATAATCGGCATTGGACATGCAACTCCAACAACATCGAGCACCTGCACATTATTTGTCATATTTGAATTCCTTACAGCATTTTTGATATTTTATCGCAACGATGCCTCAAGCATGGAGCCTTAAATAGATTACGATTCCAAGTTACAATCCATTTTTTAAAACACACAAAAAGCAACCGTTGGTGATCATGCATAAAACTCTTAATTTTCTGCTTTCTCAAAAACTGCCAGCCATTATTTTTAGTGTATTGCTCACATTAACGCCATCAAAAGTACTCTCCGACGCCATTCACCTTCCTGATTTGGGTGCGCCAGACCTCAGCTTGTACACACCCGAAGCCGAAAAAAAATTCGGACAAGCTTTTACGAGAAGTCTACACACTGAGTTCAAATTGAACCAAGACCCAGAAATTAACGACTATATTCGTCAAATTGGACACAAGGTCGCCATGCACAGCGGACAAAACCGTGAATTCAGCTTTTACGTCATTGAAAATGATTCAATAAACGCATTTGCAGGACCTAATGGAGTAATTGGCATTCATACAGGCCTGATTAAAGCGGTCAAAACAGAAGCAGAACTTGCTTCTGTCATTGCACATGAAATTGCCCACATTACACAACAACATCTATCTCGCCGCTATCTTTATAATTCGACACAAGGAACAACCACCTCTGTTGCAACGTTGCTTGCTGCAATTTTAATTGGCATGGTTGATCCCAATGCAGGAATGGCTGCATTAATGGGTGGACAAAGCCTAAACATTGAAAAACAACTCAAAAACTCTCGCCAACATGAAAACGAAGCTGACTATGTTGGCATCAAGATTTTATACGATGCAGGCTTCAATGCTCATGCAATGGCAGATTTCTTTGGTCGTCTTGCGGATGAAAGTCGTAATAATGAATTTCAAATTCCTGAAATTCTACGTACACACCCGATGTCGACCAACAGACTAATCCAAGCAGAAAACCGAGCCAATAACTTGCTTCCACTCAAAATCAATCCTCCCAGTGAACAACTTTCACTCATTAAAATTCGACTTAACCAACTAAATTCACAACGAAATTGGCACCTTAACCAAACTAAAGGCGAATTATCCAAAGCCGAGCATTGCTATCAGCTGAATACGATAGAACTAACCAAAAACAATTCATCAATTAAACACCTGAATTGTTTACTAAAAGCAAGTAATGAAGAATTTACCCATCCGCTTTACACCAATTTATTACTAGAAAGAATCACCGACTTAAAAATTGAAAATAAAAACCTGCCAGACTTAACAATATATGAAGACGCAGCAATAAAAATGGCCAAACTGCATGACTCTATTTACACACAGCGCATAGCAACCTCTGTTTTTGTTGCAGATTTATTTATTCAAAATCAACGACCAACTCAAGCAATCAAATGGCTCTCAAACCATAAAAGAGAGAAATACAGTTTTGCATTAGAGAATAAATTAGCGGAAATTTATGACCTAATGGGGGATCAGGCTTTGGCATACCTGCACCAAGCAACAGCTCAACAGAGTATTTTTAACTTTGAACGATCAAAACATTTTATTGATGAGGCCAAGAGAATCAATGACAAAAACAATGGCACCCACAATGAAGAAATCCAAAAATTCCTTACAAAATATGAAGATACCTTTAAAAAACTTTCTGATTAGTTTAGATATACCCTAGTTCATAAAAAAATATTTAGAGCAGATTAAATATTGCTATAGATAAACGCATTCAAAAGGCTTGCGTTTGTTTTTTTAGCCAGTAAGCTAACCAACCAAGAGCAATCCTTAGCTCAAAATATAAATCCCAACTAATTAGATAAGGGATAGTCGAAAGACATTTTTAGGAGGAGAAGAATGATTAATTCTAAAGTGAAACAACTGTTGACAGCTGTAGCTATTTCATCTGCAGTAGCATTGTCTCCAGTAACTGCGCAGGCTGCAGAAAAAGGTGCTTCTACTATTGAAGAAGGTAAGAAGTTAGCTTTCTCTCGTGCTAAAGGGAACTGTCTTGCTTGCCATATGGCAGGTGATGGTGCTCAACCGGGCAATATTGGTCCAGCGCTAATTGCAATGAAATTACGTTATCCTGACAAGCAAAAGCTGTTCGACAAAGTTTGGGGAACGGATGATTCACCAAAAGTTCCTAACAGCATGATGCCGGAGTTTGGATCACACGGTATTTTATCTGATGATGAAATCAGCAAAATTGTTGATTATATCTATACGCTGTAATTTAATTTTTTCATAAACCTTAACCGGGAGTTTAAAACCTTATGAAACGTAGATCTTTCCTTAAAGGTACCCTAGCCACTGGTGCAGCAGCAGTTGCTGTTAACGCTGGTCTTCTAACACCAAGCACAGTTCTAGCTGCTGATTGGAACTCAAAAGCTTTCGCAGCAAAATCAACTGACGACGCTATCTCAGCTGTTTACGGTTCTTCTGCTGCAACTGCATCTGGTGATGTAAAGCTTAAAGCTCCTGCGATTGCTGAGAACGGTGCAGTAACTCCTGTTACTGTAGATGCTTCTGGTATCTCTGGTGTTGAATCTATCTCTATCCTTGCTTCTAAAAACCCAATGCCAATGGTTTGTGAATACACATTCGGTGCTGGTGCAGTAGGTTACGCTTCTACTCGTATCAAAATGGGTGAAACAATGAACGTTATCGCTATTGTTAACGCTGGCGGCAAGCTTCTTAAAGCTGAGCAAGAAGTTAAAGTAACAATCGGTGGATGTGGTGGTTAATCCACTACCCCAGTATTACTTTACGATTCAATAATTTTTAGAAGGAAATAATATGTCTATTAAAATCCGTATGCGTGGCAAATCAAAAGGTGGCGTTGCAGAGATCAAAGCTCTAATCAAGCACCCAATGGAATCTGGTGTTCGTATGAACAAAAAAACTGGTAAGCCATATCCAGCAAAATACATCGACATGGTTGAAGTATCTGTAAACGGTACTGCAGCAATTAACTCTCAATGGTCTGGTGCGGTTTCTGCAAACCCATACATGGCTGTTAAAGTTAGCGCTAACTCAGGTGATGAAGTTAAAGTTACTCTGAAAGACAACACTGGTGAAACTGGTGAAGAAACAATCAAAATCAAGTAATTAGTACCTGATTTGTTTCTTGGCGCCTAACTCTGTTTAGGCGCCCATCCCCTCTAAAATATAAAAACAATACATTTCTAGCTCTCGGTCGGAGGATTACAATGAAAAAAACACTACTAATTGCACTTTTGGGTGTATCTGTAGGCGCCAATACTGCAATGGCGAACTCGAATGTAGATCCTGAAACAGATCGTCAACAACTTGTTGACTTCTTTAAAGCCAAAAGTCCTAAAATCGCATTTGACGATTACAAAGACGGTGGTTATATCTACAGTGAAGATAAACGCGCTCAATGGGAAGCCGTTGAAGAATTCCCTCCATATTTAGATTCGGTTGATGCCGGTGAAGAACTTTACAATGCAGACAAAGCAGTTTATGAAAAATGCTTTGGAGATGATCCTGCAAATGTTCGCCAACATTATCCATACTTCGATGAAAAGACTCAGCAAGTGGTGACACTTGAATGGGCAATCAATATTTGTCGTGAAAACGCAGGCCTGAAACCTTACAAATATAAAAAAGGTGACATGGCAAAAGTAAGCGCGTACCTTGCTTACCAAGCTCGCGGTGAAAAAGTTAACGTCAAAATCGATTCTGAAGGCGCTAAAGCTGCTTTCAACAAAGGTCGTGATATTTACCTACGTCCAACAGGTCAGTTAGGCCTATCTTGTGCGAAATGTCATACCTACAATTCTGGGCGTTATGCACGTGCAGATTTGTTATCACCTAACCTAGGTCACACAACTCACTTCCCAGTATTCCGCGCTAAATGGCAGGAACTAGGGACATTGCACCGTCGTTACGGTGGTTGTCATAAAAACATGCGTGCTAAACCATTTAAAGCACAGAGTGAGGAATACCGTAACCTAGAATTCTTCCAAGCTTATATGTCGAATCACTTGGAAATCAACGGTCCTGGTTACCGTCAATAAGTTTAAGTTCTAACTTAAAACTTTTCAAAACCCAGCCTATGCTGGGTTTTTTATTGTCTAATTTTTAGAAACGTTTACCGGCCGGTAAATAAAACCACCTTAAGGCAGACATAAAAAAACCCAGAATAATCTGGGTCTTTATAAGATAAGTGACTCAGCTCTAAAACTTAATCATTCACCGTCAAGCATCTGCTCACCTTCATAGATCCAATCAAATCCTTGACGAACCCATGCTTCAACACGCATTAAGAAATCAGTGTTATTCAAACCCATTTTTTGAGCGAGTAAGAAAACCTTATCTTGCTCTTCCTTGCCAAAGTGGCCATCTTTATATGACAGCTTAATCAACTCTTGCAAGGTAATAATTCTGGATTTCTTGGTATCCAATTTCGATAAAGCAACGTTAATGTCTAACTCAGATTTATCCAAGTCATAATCAATCGCATAGGCTTCGCTGAAATCTTTAAGATACTGCTCCTCTTCTGGAGACACTTCATTATCGGCCGCTGCTAAATTCGCTGCCAAATCAAAAACAACTTGTCGCTGTTCTTGGGTTAACTGATCTGCAAACATAAAACTCCCCTGATTGAGTTTTGATAAAACGCCAACAGAGTAACACTATTGGCGTTAAAAACTAAAATTTCTTGTGTTCAATTTGGTCAACGTCTCGAACTGCACCAAACGCTGCACTCGTTGTCATGGCAGCATAAGCTCGCAATGCTGGTGTAATTCGACGAGGACGATCTTCTACCGGCTTCCACGCATCTTTACCTTTAGCGACCATTGCTTGACGTCGTTCTGCCAATTGCTCATCTGTCAATTGAACATTAATCGTACGGTTTGGAATATCGATTTCAATCATATCGCCCGTTTCCACCAAACCGATGTTTCCACCTTCAGCAGCTTCTGGCGAAGCGTGTCCAATTGACAAACCAGATGTTCCACCTGAGAAACGACCATCTGTTAGCAACGCACATTCTTTACCTAACCCTTTCGACTTGAGATAAGAGGTTGGATAAAGCATCTCTTGCATTCCCGGACCACCTTTTGGCCCTTCATAGCGAATAATTACAACTTCACCAGACTTCACTTCATCACCTAAAATACCCGCCACAGCAGCATCTTGCGACTCATAAATACGAGCAGGCCCAGAGAACTTAAAGATTTCCTCATCCACTCCAGCTGTTTTAACAATACAGCCGTCCAGAGCAATGTTTCCATACAGAACAGCAAGTCCACCTTCAACTGTGTAAGCATGCTCTAAATCGCGCACACACCCCTCAGCTGGATCGGTATCCGTCGTTTTCCAACGTTTGTCCTGACTAAACGCTTCTGTAGTGCGAACACCACCTGGAGCAGCACGGAAAAATTTATGCACTGCCTCATCATCCGTTCGACGAACATCCCATAAATCCATTGCAGCACCCATAGACGATGCGTGAACCGTTGGCACATCACGATTAATCAAGCCTCCACGATCTAGCTCACCCAAAATACGCATAATCCCACCGGCACGATGAACATCCTCCATATGGAAAATCTTCGAATTTGGTGCAACTTTAACTAAACAAGGAATTTGACGAGAAATACGATCCATATCTGCCATCGTGAAATTCACACCCGCTTCTTTAGCAATTGCTAATAAATGAAGAACTGTATTGGTTGAACCACCCATTGCGACATCTAATGCCATAGCATTTTCAAAAGCTTCATAGGTTGCAATCGCACGTGGCAAGACATCTGCATTGTCTTTTTCATAATATTCTTTAGCAATTTCAACAATTCGACGGCCTGCTTCTTCAAATAAATGCTTACGATCTGCATGAGTGGCCAATGTCGAACCATTACCCGGTAATGCCATACCAAGAGCCTCTGCTAAACAGTTCATCGAGTTTGCAGTGAACATCCCTGAACATGAACCACACGTTGGGCATGCAGACACCTCAACTTCTTCAACATCCGCGTCAGAACAATTGCTGTCAGCCGCCATGACCATCGCATCCACTAAATCTAATTTGATTGCTTCGCCACCAAGAACGGTTTTCCCTGACTCCATTGGCCCACCGGTCACAAAAATGGTTGGAATATTCAGGCGCATAGCGGCCATCATCATCCCTGGAGTAATTTTGTCACAGTTGGAAATACACACCAACGCATCCGCGCAGTGAGCATTACACATATACTCTACTGAATCCGCAATCAAATCACGCGATGGCAGAGAGTACAACATACCGTCATGCCCCATTGCAATCCCGTCATCGACCGCAATCGTATTGAATTCTTTGGCAACACCACCGGCCTCTTCAATCACTCTGGCAACCAACTGACCCATGTCTTTCAAGTGAACATGACCTGGAACAAACTGAGTAAACGAGTTCGCAACCGCAATAATTGGCTTACCGAAATCTTCAGTCTGCATTCCGGTTGCACGCCAAAGCGCTCGAGCGCCGGCCATATTACGGCCATGAGTACTGGTTTTTGAACGATATTGAGGCATGAAAAACTCCTTGATAATGACGAATTCAACCTGAGTGAATCATTTAACGCCCTGCAATTTGCAAAGAGATTAGATTATTCAAGATTGAGTAGTATATACTTTGAAAATTAATCCAACTATTTTCGCATATTCATGAAGCAATCTGAATTAGATTTTATCCAAAGCCTACGCCAATCCTCACATTATATTGAGCAACATCGTGGCAAGACCTTTGTCCTTTATTTACCTGGTGAATTATTAGATGAATCTGATGCTTTACTCCAGTTATCTCAAGACATCACCTTATTGCATAACTTGAATATTAATCTTGTCTTGGCGATGGGAGCAACCTCGCAAATTGACCAAGCGCTTGAACAACAGCAACATACATGGCAACAACATCTCGGTTGTCGCATTACTCCGACTGAAATTCTTCCCATTTTCCAAAAAACAATTGGTCAAGTTAGAAGTCAACTCGAAGCCATTTTTTGTGCCACCAGTCACCAACAGACTCAACCCCTAACGATTGTGTCTGGCAACTGGGTCATTGCACAACCCAAAGGCGTCATTGACGGCATTGACTTTGGCCATACAGGAATCTTAAGAAAAGTAAACATTGCCGGTATTCAAGACTCTCTTAACGCCAAGCAAATTGTTTTGCTTACGCCACTTGCGTATTCATTAACGGGAGAGGTGTTTAATCTCAACACCTTTGAACAAGCTTGCGAAATTGCTAAGCAGCTTAAAGCCGATAAATTAATGGTTTTTGAAGACCTTCAAGCATGGCTTGAACCATTAAAATCCACCGGCCGGCAAATTTCACAATGGGAATTTGAACAAAATGCAAAAGCGCTTCCCGAAAGCTTACAACCTAAAATCAATCAATTGCGCACGATTTATCAAGATGTAAAACGCATCCACATTCTGCATCAGAATGAACCTTCGTCATTACTCACCGAACTCTTTACACGAGATGGTTCTGGGTTGCTAATTTTCAGTGATCACTATCATCAGATTCGCTCCGCTAGACATGAAGATATTTCTGCAATTATCGAATTAATTACGCCATTGGAATCAAAAGGCATTTTAGTAAAACGCTCGCGCGAGCGACTAGAATTGGAAATTGATAAATTTACCGTCATTGAACGCGATCATTGTATTATTGGTTGTGCCGCGCTTTACGAATACTCCGATAGCCACAATAAAACAAGTGGTGAACTTGCATGTCTCGCGGTACACCAAGATTATCAAGGGCAGCAACTGGGTGAGCAGCTTTTGCATGCCATTACCCAAAAAGCGCAATCAAAAAATTTAACGCAACTTTTTTTACTGACAACTCAAACCTATCACTGGTTTATCGAGCATGGGTTTGAATTAAAATCCCCCGAAGATTTACCAGCCGGTAAACAAGAGTTGTACAACTATCAACGCCAATCAAAAGTATTAATTAAACCGCTGAAAACCAGCTAAAGATATTTCATGACCTTTCAAATCAAAGATCGTTTCCGAGGATTTCTTCCAATTGTTGTCGATGTTGAAACGGCTGGCTTTAACGCTCAAACGGACGCACTTCTGGAAGTAGCTGTTGTGACTTTAGAAATGGATTCCACCGGCCGGTTAAAACCGAAACAGACCTACGACCGCAACATCCTGCCATTTGAAGGCGCAAATATCGAGCAAAGCGCTTTAAAGTTTATTGGCATGGAAGACCCTTATCATCCGTTTCGTAATGCTATGCCCGAGAAACAAGCACTTAAAGAACTATTTGAAGTCATCAATAAAGAAATCAAAGCCACCGGCTGCACACGTGCCATTCTCGTTGGCCACAATGCTTTTTTTGACTTGAACTTTGTGCTGGCGGCAGCAGAACGCAACAATCTCAAAAGCCCTTTCCATCAATTCAGTACCTTTGATACGGTTTCGCTTTCCGGCCTTGCTTATGGTCAAACGGTTCTAGCCAAAGCAATGGAAAAAGCGAATATAGAATGGGACAATTCACTTGCGCATTCTGCGGTCTATGACACAGAAAAGACGGCTGATTTGTTCTGCAAAATTGTTAATCAATGGCCACTGGAAGCAGATAGCGAAGACTATTAAACCTAGGAGTCTGTTCGACCGTTCAGGCCAAAAAAAAACGCCACACTGAAAATCCAGTATGGCGTTTTTGTGACTTGAATAAACTGTAATTTATTCTGCGTCGGCCACCTTCGCATTTGCAGCGGCCATCATGTTTTTCAACTCGCCCGATTCTGCAAGTTCTAGGGTTATGTCACACCCACCTTGCAACTCACCATCGATGTATAACTGAGGGAAAGTTGGCCAGTCTTGGTATTTCGGCAGATGTTCAAAAATCATGGCATCCGCAAGAACATTTACAAACGCAAACTTCTCACCGGTTTCAACCAAAGCTTGCGCAGCTCGACTTGAAAAGCCACACGATGGCATTTGCGGCGTTCCCTTCATATAAATCACTACAGGGTTGTTTGAAACTTGATCATGAATTCGGTCAAGTGTTTCTTTAACAATTTGTTCTTGGTTTTCCATAATGCTTCCCTTAAGACTTTAATCATAAAAATTATTAATCTGACCAATATTCTACTAATAATATAAGTAAATTGATAGCATACCAACTTTAATTCCCGACCATTTTACTCAGGAATTCACAATATTCTACCGGCCGGTGTATTTTTCACACGATTCTTATAAGGTTTTATCAACATGTTTTTGCAACCAGAACTCGAGTAGCGCGGCATGCCAAAGCTTAGAGCCCTGAATCGCCGTAAAGGCATTCTCTGCCTCAGGGTTTTCAAGCAGTTCGGCTAATTTCTCCTGATTAAAAATCCCGCGTTTTTGAGCCGCTTCCGAGGTTAACAACCCTTTCATAAATTCATAAAACTCACCACGAACATATTTCAGTGCTGGCATTGGAAACGCTACTTTTGGACGATCAATAATTTCGTCCGGCACAATGCCTCGGCCAATCGCTTTGAGAATATGTTTGCCACCGGTTTTCATCTCCGGTGGAGCGGCCATTGCCCATTCAACGAGATCGTGATCCAAAAATGGCACACGCGCCTCAAGACTCCAAGCCATCGTCATATTATCCACTCGCTTGACAGGATCATCGACAATCAAGGTTGTCGTATCTAAGCGTAACACTTGATCTAAAAACTCATCTGCGCCGGTCTCCGTTAAACGGTCGGCAATATAATCACCGGTAACATTATGCACGTGGTACTTTTCATTAATCACACTTATCCACTCGTCATGAGAACGATCAAAGTAATAGGGTGCAAAGGCATTCAATGCTTGTTCTGGGTTTTGTAAATCAATTTTTTTACCCGCCTGCGCCATTAATGGATACCAAAAGTAGCCACCAAAGACTTCATCCGCGCCTTGTCCTGAAAGCACAACTTTAACCTCTTTGGCGACCTGTTCCGACAATAGATAAAATGCCACTGCATCTTGCCCCACCATTGGCTCAGACATCGCTTCTACCGCTTCATGCAGTCGAGGTAAAACCGTTTCATTGGCAATATGGAATTTTTTATGGTCGGTCTGATAACGCTCAGCGACCATATCCGAGAATTCAAACTCATTGCCTTTCTCTTCCGGAGCATCTTCAAACCCGATTGAATAGGTTTTGATATTTTCCACGCCAGCTTCCGCCAACATGGCCACCAACAAACTCGAATCCAAACCACCTGATAACAGAACCCCAACCGGCACATCCGACGCGGTTAAACGCTTATGAACCGCCTGCTTTAATGAATCATGAATCGCGTCAACCCATTCGCTTTCAGTTTGCGGAACCGCTTTACCTTTAAAAACGTCACCGGCCGGTCGTTTCGCTTCCAAGTGCCAATAACGCTTTTTAAACATCTGTCCATCAGGATTAATGATCATCCAATGTCCCGGTTCTAACTTGCGAATCCCTTTTAGAATCGTATGTGGTGCAGGAATCACCGCATGTAGGGTCAGCTGAAAATGCAAACCGACCGGATCGATTTCAGTGTCAATACCATCGGTTGCCAACAGCGCTTGGGTATTGGAAGCAAAACGAATTCCGCCGTCGACCAATGCATAATAAAGCGGCTTGATTCCAATACGATCACGCGCCAACAACAGTTGCTGATGATGATCATCCCAGATCGCAATGGCAAACATGCCCTCAAAGCGATTAACACACTCCATCCCCCATTGACGATAGGCCTTTAAAATCACTTCCGTATCAGAATGCGAGGCAAAGCTGTGACCATGCTCGATTAACTCATCACGCAGTTCAACATAGTTGTAAATACAACCATTAAACACCAGTGATAACTCGTCGTCTAGCATCGGCTGATGCCCTGCGGATGACAAATCAATAATCGATAAACGTTTGTGACCAAGACCTATGTGCCCATCGATCCAAGCTCCAACATCATCCGGCCCTCGTTGTTGCATTTCATCCAACATTGGCTGCAAACTCTGCTCGCTGGCCTGTTGACCATTAAAATAAATTTCTCCACAAATGCCGCACATATGCTCAGGCTCCTATAAAATTAATGTCAATATTGTATTCAAAGAACACCGACTATATGAAAATTATTGGACTCACCGGCGGAATTGGCTCAGGCAAGAGCTCTTTTTGTAAACTTATGTTCGTCCATGGCATTGAGACCATTGACACAGATCAAATCGCTCGAGAAGTTGTCAAGCCAGACACAGAAGGCTTGAAGAGAGTCGTTAAAGAATTTGGTAAAAAAGTGCTCAATGAGGATGGAAGCTTAAATAGAACCGTACTCCGTAATATTATTTTTAGGGATCCTCAAGATTCCACCGGCCGGTTAAAACTTGAATCGATTCTGCATCCATTAATTCAAGACAAAACCCTTACACAAATTCAACAATTTAAACAAGATAAGAACTACCGAGCACCCTTTTTATTAGTGGCAATCCCACTACTGATTGAAGGAATTGTCAAAAAACGTGAAATTCCAGACTATTTAGATGAAATTTGGGTCATCGACTGTTTAGAGAGCAAACAGATTGAACGAGCAAGTCAAAGAGATGGAACGACGATTGAGCAAATCAAAAACATTATTGCTAGCCAAGCAACTCCTTTGCAACGACTATCGTTTGCCAATCTCGTGATTGACAATAACCAAGACCTCGAACATTTAGAACAACAAGTGGCACAGATTATTAATACAAATTAGCGCGCACTAAACGTATTAGATATAGAATAGAAAAATCATACTAAAAATTACCTTTTTAGTATCTTAATTAAATTAATTACATCAGGGTGGGCTATGTCATTTTTTTCTATGCACCGTTCATTGAATCTAAAAAATGCCTATTTCATATTTTTTGTGACGCTATTTTTGTGGTCTCTATTGGCATTCCTCACCCTGATCAAAACAATTGACACACAAAAAAGTTACGCAAAACTAATTAATATCAGTGGCAAACAGCGAATGTTGCTGCAACAGACAAGCTTATTTTCATATCAAATTTGGCATGAACAAGACTCATCTCTTAAACTCGAACTGCTTTCTCTGCGTTTGCAAATGTCAAAAAGCCACCAATTGCTGTTAAAAAACCTTAACTCTGATGATTTAAAAACACTCTACTTAGACTCTCCCACACACCTCGACCCTCAAACTCGACACTATTTGAGACTGCTCAAAAACTTTTCGGATGAACCATCCGCAGAATTATTAGATGAAATCATTTTCCAGTCGAAAGAATTACTTCCCAAACTGGATTCAGCGGTAAAAACGTTTGAGATGGATAGCAATCGTGCTATCCAGCAAATCAAAAACATTGAAACATGGATTTTTGCTGCCACGGTGTTAACTTTATTGATTGAAATGCTCTTGATATTTTTACCTGCTATTCGTCGCACCAAACAGGCCGAAAAACAACTTATTCAAGAGAAAGAGCATTTCAGTCAACTGTTTCACAGCACCAAAGACGGCATTTTAATTTGTAATCAGCAAGGTCTGATTATTGAAACCAATCAGTCACTATGTAAACTGTTTCAGACAACGCATGAACACATTGTAAATACTCATTTAACCGACTGGTTTGTGGTCGAGAACATTCACCACCTTATTCGCCACCTACTCAACTGGCAAACTCCTAGCATCCCAAAAACGCTTACTCTGAAAACTGCCGATTCACTGGCTCTCGAAACGCAAATTGAAGCCCATAAAATTTTACTTAATGAGCAAGAACACCTTTTCATCTCGGTAAGTAACTTATCAGCAATTCACAGTTTTAAAAAGAAGCTCGACCTTGCCTTAGATAAAAATCAAATCGCCTATTGGGAGCTGAATACATCAAACAACAATTTGCGGCTTTCGGAAATGGGTTATGCCATTTTAGATCTTGAGGAAAAACCCTCTTCACAGAATGTTTTAATGGATTCAGATACTTCAGAAGAAGGAATAAACATATCGCAATGGAAAAACGGAATTCACCGAGCGGACAGACTCAAATTTGAAAGTGAAATAACTCAACTGACTCAAGGGGAACAATCGCAACTCGATATCGAGCTTCGTTATCGCCAATCAAATGAGATCCCTTACAACTGGCTTCATATTAAAGCGGTCTCACTTCAAAAAAACACTTTAGGTGAAACGGTTGTCATTGCAGGCATCTTCACCGACATTTCCAAGCAGAAAAATTTAATGCAAGCGCTAACGGTTGCTAAGCAGGATGCGCAAAAAGCCAATTCAGTAAAGTCTGAATTTCTAGCTAATATGAGTCATGAAATTCGTACACCTCTCAATGGCGTTATTGGTTTGACTGAACTTGCTCTGGATACGCCACTAGACAGCACACAACAAAACTATCTTGAAAACAGTCTGCTCGCATCAAAGAGTCTATTACATATTATTAATGATATTCTTGATTATTCAAAAATAGAGGCCGGTAAGTTAACCATTGAAAAAGAAAAGTTTTCAATTCGCCAAATTATTAAAAATGTTGCAAACCTATACCACAAACAAATCCATTCAAAAGGTTTACAACTTAAAATAGATATTTCCCCTGAAACGCCTGACTACTTAATGGGAGATGCGCACCGAATTACACAAATCTTAAATAATTTAGTGAGTAATTCACTAAAGTTTACTGAAGAAGGTTTTATCACTCTTCGGATTTCTGTTGAAAAAAACCTTAAAGCGCTATCTCGCAAATCAACTGTGAAAAACCCAATTATTTGGTTAGCGATTGATGTTGAAGACACTGGAATTGGGATTGCAGAAAATTTGCAAAAAAAACTCTTCCAACCATTTGAGCAAGGCGACAGTTCAACAGCCAAAACCTATGGTGGTACAGGTCTTGGACTGGTTATTTGTCGAAAGTTGATTAAGTTAATGGAAGGTCAAATTGAATTTGAAAGCAAACCCCAAAAAGGAACCCGTTTCTCATTGACTCTACCTTTAGAAGAAACCACGCAAACGAGACAGCACAAAGAGCAAACAGATAAATCGACACCAGTCGCCAAAACCATTACCGTCCTTAATCACCCCAAGTTACTGTTGGTAGAGGACAATGAAATAAACCAGTTAGTTGCTCAAACACTGCTATCTCAGCTTGGATTTGACGTCAGCATTGCAAGCAATGGAGAAGAAGCCGTTCACACCTGCCAAAATACTGAATTTGAATTAGTGCTAATGGATATCCAGATGCCAATTATGGATGGACATGAAGCAGCAAAACAGATTCTGGAAAACAAACCTGAACTACCAATTGTTGCCCTAAGCGCATCTGTCACCGAAGCAGAACGCCAAAAAACACTCGATTCAGGCATGAAGAATCATCTTAGTAAGCCAATAGAGCGAGACGCTTTGATTCAAGTATTATCAGAATGGTTTGAATTCTGCGAAACTCCGAATTAAAGCTGACTAAACCCAAAATACTCTACCGGCCGGTAAACGCTAACTCAACCGTTTTCCACCTAAAGTTACTCCGTCCAAAAAGTGCCAATTGCTGCAATCCCTTGTGCACCGTTCTGTTTAGCGACCCTTAAATGTTGCTCTTGCATTCCTCCTAGCGCATAAACAGGCACTGGACAAGCATTCACCAATTCTTTAAAAGCTTGCCATCCCAACCCCTTCATATCTGGATGTGTCTGAGTAAAAAGCACAGGAGATAAAAGCAAAAAATCCGCATCAATTTTCAGAGCTTGCTGGATTTCTTCACAGTTATGCACCGAAGCACCCAACAATTTATCTTTTGGAATGGGACGGCTTTCAAAATCAAACAGTGCTTTGGAAGATAATTGAATACCATCTACATCAACTTCATTCAAAATTTGGATTTTACGAGTGTTTAACAAAAGTTTCGCTTGACGCTGATGAATCAAAGGCAAAACCACTTGAGCGTAATATAAAAACTCACTATCGGTAAAACTTTTTTCTCGCAGTTGCAAACATTTAACCCCTTTTGAAAACACATTTGACACTTTTTCACGCAAATCGTCTTGGTTATCAAATCGTCCTGTGATAGCCATTTGATCAGGCAACTCCAGAGCAGTTAAGATACCTTGGTTGGCTTCTGGAAAACTCAACGCTCTTAATTCAGATTTATCAAACCAACGAACAACTTGTCCTTCTACGCCTATTGGCCGGCCGGTAAATTCATAGGTTTGATAGACATGAAGGCGAACGCTGACATTCTCATAATGCCAAGGGATTACAATCAATGCTTGCCAATTATCGGTATCAACTCCTAGCTCTTCAATAAACTCACGCTTTAGCGCTTGTTCAACTGTTTCACCTGCTTCAACTTTGCCACCAGGAAACTCCCATTTGTCAGAATGCGATTGATGCTTTTGGCGAAGACTAAGACAAACCTCATCTTCGCAGCGCAAAACCCCAACAGCAATTTCCACAAACTCGCTTGAACCCTTGCTCATGTCTTAAAACCTCAAAAGTTTGAAATTGGTTGCTATTGTATGCCAACTGATTGCGCTAAAATAGCAGTCAATTTTTTTGATTACTTCAGGAAATCATGCCATGAGCCAATTTTGGAGCCAGCTTGTTCACACCTTGACCCCCTATGTACCGGGCGAACAACCAAAAGTCGATAATTTAATTAAACTCAATACCAATGAAAACCCTTACCCACCGTCTCCAAAAGTTTTGGCAGCAATTGCTGAGCAGAACAATGAAAAACTCAAGCTTTATCCTGATCCAAATTCAGACCTGCTAAAACAGGCGATTGCCGACTACCATTCGCTTGAGACAAATCAGGTATTTGTGGGAAATGGCTCCGATGAAGTTTTGGCGCATGCATTTCAAGCCCTTCTTAAACAAGACGCACCTCTGCTGTTCCCAGATATTACTTACAGCTTTTATCCTGTTTACTGCGGTCTATATGGTATTGACTATGAAACCATCCCTTTAAACGACCAGTTTGAAATTCAACCTGCCGATTATCAGCAAAACTGTGGGGCAATTATTTTCCCCAATCCAAACGCACCAACAGGACGTTTGCTGAAATTAGACGCGATTAAAGAAATATTAGAAATGCATCCTAATCGTGTGGTTCTAGTGGACGAGGCCTATATCGACTTTGGTGGAAAATCAGCAATTTCGCTTGTGAACGATTATCCGAATCTTTTAGTCGCGCAAACTTTGTCTAAATCTCGTTCACTGGCCGGAATGCGAGTAGGATTTGCCGTGGGTCAAGCACACTTGATTGAGGCTCTTGAACGTGTCAAAAATAGTTTTAATTCCTATCCCATTGATCGATTAGCTTTATATGGCGCTAGTGCATCCTTTAAAGATGAAGAGTATTTTCAAGACTGTTGTCAAAAAATTATCTCCACTCGTGAGACACTGACAAATGCCATGAAAGAAATAGGCTTTGAAGTGATTCCATCGGCGGCAAATTTTGTGTTTGCCAAACATACAACTGAAGATGCCGAAAAATTAGCCCTGGCTTTGCGTGAACGCAAAATTATTGTGCGTTATTTTAATAAACCGCGCATTGATCAGTATTTGCGTATTACCATTGGCACCGATGAGGAAAACAATGCGTTGATAGCAGCATTGAAAGAGATTTTAGGAAAGTAAACTTTACCGGCCGGTATTATTTTGAAAAAGCTTGGAAAGCCACGGATGGCAAACCAGAGTAATCTTGGAAGATCTTGCTACGTCTTTTTCAAAACAATACCAGCCTGATAAGAATTCATACTTTGAGTGCTTTGCACGAGTGGTCGGAGAGTCATAAAATGAAGAACATTTTTTCTGAACGCGGCAAAAAGTACAGGGAATATCTAGATATTCTCAAGGTTTTTAACAAAATCCAGGAAGATTTTAACCATTTTTGACCATTCATCCATCTCATGCAAAGCACTCACTGCATTGGATGGCTTTTTAAAAGTCATTCAATGCAGTTTTATTTCTAGGAACAATTAAGACCGATATTCTGCATTGATTTTCACATAATCGTAAGAGAAATCCGTGGTCCAAACGGTTTCATTCACCGGCCCACGATTTAGCCAAATTGTAATATCAATATCGGTTTGATCCATTACTTTCTGACCTTGTGCTTCGGTATATTCTTCAGCACGCCCGCCATTTCGAACAATACAGACATCCCCTAAGTAAATCTCAAGTGCATTGATATCTAAATCCTCAACCCCCGCACGACCGACTGCTGCCAAAATACGTCCCCAATTGGGATCGGAGGCAAACAAAGCAGTTTTAACCAAAGGTGATAAAGCCACGGTATGAGCAACTTTCAATGCCTCTTCTTCCGTTTTCGCTTCTTCGACAATCACTGACACAAATTTCGTCGCACCTTCACCATCTCTCACAATTTTTTGCGCTAAATCAGTCATCATTTCTGTCACAGCTTCAGAAAACACTTGGTAATCAAGGCTATTGCTATCAGAAATTTCAGGCATACCCGCTTCACCTGTTGCCGTTAAGGTGCAAGCATCATTGGTAGAGGTATCCCCGTCTACAGTAATACGGTTAAAGCTGACATTCACTGCATCTTTAAGGGCTTTTTCTAAACACGCCTGAGAAATTTTCGCATCCGTCGCAGCAAATCCCAGCATGGTTGCCATATTCGGATGAATCATGCCTGAGCCTTTTGACATGCCTGTTAAAGTGACTTTTGATCCATTGATATCAATGACCTTACTAAAGGTTTTTGCGACTAAGTCTGTAGTCATAATTGCTGTAGATGCGGCCTTCCAACCATCAATTTTCAAGTTCGCCAAAGCATCAGGAATACCAATTTCAAACTTTTCCATTGGCAAATTTTCACCAATGACCCCTGTTGAAAACGGCAACACTTGTTCACCAGAACACCCCAATTCTTTAGCGACTAGTTCACAAGTCGCTTTGGCATCCATCATCCCTTGCTCACCCGTACCGGCATTGGCGTTCCCTGCATTAATCACTAACGCACGTGGCATTGTCGAAACCAGATTGGCTTTTGCCAAGCTTACTGGTGCAGCACAAAAGGCGTTAGTCGTAAAAGTTGCAGCAGTTTTTGACCCTTCCTTTAACTCGATGATGACTAAATCTGGGTTACCATTTTTTTTAATTTTCGCAGCAGTCGTGCCTAAATAAATACCTGCCACGGGATGTAAATTCATTTCACTCACTTGTTCTCTCCTAACGAAAAAACCCATCGAGGTTCATGACACACGATGGGTTTTGGATTCAGCTTTGTTGTAGATTTTAGCTTAACTTACCACAACACTGTTTATATTTTTTGCCCGAACCACAAGGACAAGGATCATTTCGCCCCACCTTGGGGGTTTCACGTCGAACAGTCCCTGTTTGACCGGCCGGTGAAGTATGTCCTTCAGAATCCGATTCTTCTGGATTTTGCATCGCATTATTCATGGCATCTGCAATACCTGCTGCGGCTGGGTGATTCGCTTCAAGCTTTTCAGGCTGATGCGCTTGTTGTTCATATTCTGCAACATCTTGGTCATTCCCTATGCGAACTAGAGACAGCATTTTCACCGTTTCCATCATCACTTCATTCAGGAATGCATTGAACATGTCACCCGACTCACGACGATACTCTTGGAATGGATCTTTTTGCGCGTAACCACGCAAATGAATCCCTCGACGCAAATAATCCATCTCTGCCAAATGCGTACGCCATTGAGAATCAATCGTACGTAGCAAGACTTCTTTTTCAAAGTGGTGTCTGGTATCTTCGTCAATGACCGACATTTTTTGGGTGTAGGCGGTCTTCAACTCTGCAACAATTTTCTCAATCAATGTCTCTTCGTAAAGATTTGGATCTTCATCCAACCAAGATTGAATATGAAGTTCAACACCTAACTCCTCATGAAGCGCTTTTTCAACGCCAGGAATATCCCACTGCTCGTGCAAAGAACCTGGCGGTATATAAACGCCAACGATTTGCTCAACAACTTGTTCGCGAAGACCGTCAATCACATCTGTGACCTCTTCTGCCGTTGATGACATCAATTCGTTACGCTGGTTATAAACCACCTTACGTTGTTCATTGGCAATATCATCAAATTTTAGAAGATTAGCACGCTCGTCTTGGTGCATACGCTCAACTTGTTTTTGCGCTCGCTCAATCGATTTAGTGACCATTTTGTGCTCAATCGCTTCATCGGAAGTCATTCCCAAGCGTCGCATCATATTTTTCACCTTATCGGATGCAAAGCGACGCATTAAATCGTCATCCAAGGATAAATAGAACCGCGTTAAGCCCACATCCCCTTGTCGACCAGAACGACCACGTAGCTGATTGTCAATTCGGCGTGACTCATGACGTTCAGAACCAATAACCTTTAAACCACCGAGTTCTAGCACATGGTCATGTCGCTTTTGCCAATCCGCTTTGGTTTGAGCAATTTTATCCTCGCTCACACCCTCTCCTAAGGACTCTAGCTCAGCCTCAAGATTACCACCCAATACAATATCCGTACCACGACCAGCCATATTCGTTGCAATTGTCACTGCTCCTGGAAGGCCAGCATTGGCAATAATTTGCGCTTCTTGTTCGTGATGCTTCGCATTCAAAACATTATGTGGAATTTTGGCCTGAGTAAATAAACGCGACAGCAACTCAGACATTTCAATCGAAGCTGTACCGACCAAAACGGGTTGTTGAGACTCAAAGGTCTGACGAACATCTTCAACAATGGCGGCAAATTTCCCTTCCATATCCAGATAAACCAAATCAGGCTGATCAATACGTTGTGGTAATTTATTTGGTGGAATCACCACAACTTCCAGTTTGTAAGTCGATAAGAACTCTCCCGCTTCTGTATCGGCTGTCCCAGTCATACCAGAAAGCTTGTCATACTGACGGAAGTAATTCTGGAATGTGATCGACGCAAAGGTTTGACTTTCTTGTTGAATCTTGACGCCTTCTTTGGCTTCCATCGCTTGGTGAAGCCCTTCCGACCATCGTCGCCCAGCCATTTTCCGGCCAGTGAATTCATCAATAATCACCACTTGACCATCTTCAACAATGTAATCTTTATCTTTTTCAAACAACAGGTTCGCACGTAGCGCCGCATTGACATGAATCATTAGGCCAATGTGAGCGGCATCATAAAGACTATCGCCTTCTTCCAGCAAACCAATTTCAGTGAGTAAATCTTCGACTTTTGCGTGACCATCATCCGTTAAGTAAATTTGTTTGGCTTTTTCATCAATGGTGAAATCACCGGTGGTTTCTTTGGTCTCTTTATCTTCTTCACCTTGTTCAAGATGCGAAATCAAAGGATTAATTTTTTCATAAATTTCCGATTTATCTTCTGCTGGTCCAGAAATAATCAGAGGCGTTCGCGCCTCATCGATCAGAATCGAGTCAACCTCATCGACAATCGCAAAATGCTGGTCACGCATAACACGTTCACCTGAGAAAATCGCCATGTTGTCACGCAGGTAATCGAACCCAAACTCATTGTTAGTTCCATAAGTGATATCCATCGCATACGCCATTTGCTTTTCTTGCTGCGATTGGCCACTTACTATGACACCGGTTTCAAGACCAAGAAAACCATACAACTGTCCCATCCATTCTGCATCACGCTTAGCTAAATAATCGTTCACTGTAATGACATGAACGCCTTCACCATTTAACGCATTTAGATAAGCTGGCAATGTTGCCACTAAGGTTTTCCCTTCACCAGTCCGCATTTCAGCAATTCGACCATCATTTAGCGCCATCCCACCAATCAACTGCACATCATAATGACGCATTCCAAACACACGCTTACCAGCTTCGCGAACCACCGCAAAAGCTTCCGGCAGAATCGCTTCTAAACTTTCACCATTAGCAATACGTTGTTTAAACTCTTGCGTTTTGTTTTGCAAAGCAGTGTCATCTAGCCCTTCAAAGCTCGATTCCAGTGCGTTGATTTGATCAACCGTTTTTCTGTACTGTTTTAGAATGCGATCGTTACGGCTACCGAAGATTTTCTGAAAGATGTTAAAGGCCATGTTTACTCTATATTCCGGTTAATGTTGAGCTAAAATTGTCGCTTATTCTAGCACAGGAAATCAAAAAGCGATGGTTCGCAAAACGAAGAAACAATTTTATCAAACTGCCTTGAATCAAAAAGGCGGTGCACTGAATGAGTTACTGGAAAATGCTCACATGTTTCAAGCCCTTTTAGAGCTTGGACGAGATGGCTTACCCGCTCCTTTAAATGCGCATTTAATTGGCGTTTTTTTCGAAGAAAATGTTTTGATTTTGCAGATTGATCACTCAGTCTGGGCCACGCAACTGCGGTTTTATGAGCCCAATATTCTGGGGGTTTTTCAACATAACTTGCCGCACTTAAATCTCCAGCGAGTAAAAGTCAAAGTAATCCCTCAAACTAAAGAGCCTGAGAAAAAAGGCTGCCAGATGGAACCCTTATCGACAGAGAATGCATTACAAATGCGCGAACTGAGTGAACATATTGAATCGGATAACTTAAAACATGCGCTACAAAAATTGAGTAATTGTAGAAAAAGAAAAACTTAACCGGCCGGTTAAGTTTGGTGCGTAAAAAAAGCGCCTTGATGAGCGCTTTTAAAATGAAATAGATAATATTTTCTAGAGAACTTTACTGCTTCCGTAATTAATTGGAGCACTTTGATCCGAATACTCCACTAATTCATAGGCTGAAGGATTTGCAAGCAATGCACGCAACAATTGATTATTCAATGCATGTCCAGATTTATGCGCAGTAAACTCGCCAACAATTGGATGACCTAACATATACAAATCGCCGACTGCATCCAGAATCTTATGACGAACAAACTCATCCTTGTTACGTAAACCTTCATCATTCATCACGCCTTGATCATCAAGACCAATCGCATTCTTAAGACTCGCACCAAGTCCAAGATTACGAGCACGGAGCATTTCCATATCTTTCATGAAACCAAATGTACGGGCACGACTGACTTCTTTGAAATATGCGGTCGATGAAAACTCTAGTGTCATACTTTCAGCAGTTTGCTGAAAAGCAGGGTGATCGAATTCAATTGAAAAATTTAAACGATAACCATCAAACGGTTTAAATTCTGCCCAGCCACCTTTTTCATTCTCAACGCGGACGGTATCGATAATTTTTACAAAGCGCTTTGGCTTCGATTGAATCTCAATCCCTGCCGATTGCAATAAAAAGATAAAATCTGAAGAACTTCCATCCATAATTGGCACTTCATCTGACGTCAATTCAATCAGTAAATTATCAATTCCAATACCCGCCAAAGCAGACATCAAATGCTCAATCGTCGCAATTTTTGCATTCACACCATCGCCCGTATCGCCTTGAAAGTCTGGATTGACAATTGTCGTACACAAAGTTGTTTCACCAACAATCTCTGGTGTCACTTTAAAATCAATAGGGCACTCCAAGTCAACTCGACGAAACACAATTCCTGAATTCTCAGGTGCTGGCTTAAGTGTCATGACGGATTCGTGACCAGTATGCAAGCCAATACCACGGGCTTTTATCTGATTTGCGATGGTTCTTTGGTTCAAGTTTTTAACCCTTTGTTCTGCCAAACTGCTTTTTTGATTCAATAGGTAAAGCTTGTTGAACATTCATTTCTTGCACAGATTTATGAATTTCAAACCGCTATAAACGCCCTACCCCTCAAAAAATATTCATACTGCATTTTTTAATCGGTGAATTCTAGCATAAATCTTTAAACAGCTTTATCGGAAACAAAAAAACCCGCAATTGAATTTGCGGGTTTTAGTTAAACAATACTCTAAGCTTTGAACACAAAAGTTTAGAATTTATCTTTCAAGTAATTAAAGAAACGGCTTGCAGCTGAAGATTTAGGCTGTTCAGGCTCAAAAACCTGAATCTCTTGAGGGGGTTGAATTGTTTCAATATTTTCTAAATTATCACGTGCGTATAAAAGCAAACCGACTGTTGTTGCATATTCTGGATGGCACACGTCTTGTAGCATCCCTGTTATGCCCATTGGAAACCCCATTCTAACTTGCATAGACATTGTTTCCTCTGCAAGCTCAACTAAGCCTTGAACTTGAGAAGAACCGCCTGTCAAAACAACACCGGCTGCAAGTTTATTGGCATAACCCGCCTTACTTATTTCTTCTTCTACCATCTCAAAAATTTCAGCATAACGAGGTCCGACGACCCCCACTAAACTTTTACGAGACAAGCAACGAGCAACACGGTCACCAACACTTGGCACTTCAATGTCTTCATCTTCATGCATCGCTTGTGGATGTGCACAAGCATATTTAACTTTAATGTCATTAGCCGCCTGGGTCGGCGTTCGAAGAGCATAAGCAATGTCTCCGGTCACTTGGTCACCCCCGACTGGGAAAACATGCGTGTGACAAATAGCGCCCTCATGATAGATGGCAATATCTGTTGTCCCTGCACCAATGTCAACCAAACAAACCCCAAGTTCTTTTTCATCTTCAGAAAGAACCGCATCGCTGGAAGCCAATTGCTCAAGCACTAACCCATCGACTTCCAAACCACATCGTTCAACGCATTTAGTAATATTGGATAAAGCACTGGCTGATCCCGTCACAATATGCGCATTAGCTTCAAGACGAACGCCCGACATGCCTAAAGGCTCGCGAATCCCTTCTTGACCATCAATGGTGTACGATTGCGGCATGACATGCAAGATTTGGTCACTCGAGGGAAGCTTGATCGTTTGAGCGTTTTGCATGACTCGATCAATATCTTCATGGGAAACTTCTTTATTAGGAATGGCCACAGTACCGTGCGAATTAATACTCTGAATATGGCTACCTGACACCCCAACTAGCACACGTTTAATGTTACTGATCCCTGAAGTATTTTCCGCGCGAGTGACAGCTTCACGAATCGAGTCAACCGTTGCCTCGATATTGACTACAACGCCTTTTTTCATCCCAACAGAAGGATAGGTCCCAATTCCCAACACTTCAACCTGACCATTATTCGTTAATTTTCCAACAATAGCAGCAATCTTTGAGGTTCCAATATCAAGCCCCACTACCACGTCTGACGCATTTTGATCATGCCTAATGTTCATACCCTTCCCTATCTTTTCTTTCGAGTCTATGACTGGTTCAGTTCAAAGCACTTTTTCTGAGAGATTTTGTTTTTAATTTGTTTTGTTTGGCTTCATTACAAAACCATTACTATAGCGCAAATCATAATAGACTGCTGAATTTCTAAAATCCGATTTAAGCTCTGGATAAGCGAGTAAAAAACGTTCAATTTCTTCTCGCCAAACACCTTCGGAAAAACGAATTAATGGACCTTGAAAAATTTGTAATTCCCAAACCTGTTCATCAAGTAACACCAACGATTCAATCCATAAATCATGTTGGGAGAAAAGCGGTGCAATTTCAGAAAAACGCTGTGAGACCAAAACCGCAAACTGCAAGTCTCCATCAAGCAAAACATAATCATCATAACCGTCCATACTTGTTGGATAAAACACTTCTCCAGACTGATTCACCAGTCCATTTTCTCCCCACCGTGCAATGGCCTCTTGTTCAGTAATCACCACGCCTAATAAATCAGGCCAATTCCTGGAGACTTTTGCACTGACAACCCAATCCAAACGCATTAACTTTGATTGAATTTCTGGTAACGGTAAGTCCCAAAAGGATTGCCCAATATAAGGTTTAAGAACTTCGTCAATTTGTTCACGGTTGACTTGCTTAGTTTGCGTCAAGATTTCATAGTCAGCAAGAGGGTAAGAAAACCAACTTTGTTCCCCCGAAGAGTCCGTTAAACGCTTTTCTGAAAGTTGCCAAGCCACTAAACCACTCAACAGCAGCAAAATAACTACGCCCCAAAATATTTTTCGAAAAAGTGCCACGTTTTTGTAAAAAACGTTTGTCATAAATTCACCGGCCGGTAAGGTTTATTGAAAGTGACTAAAAAGTCTTAAGTGCCTACTGATTTGAATAACTTCTACAAAGTGGTTTTTAAAATACGTAATACCAAGTCAGAAAATTCGATTCCATGCTGTTGTGCTGCCATCGGAACCAAACTGTGGTCGGTCATGCCAGGAATGGTGTTAATTTCAATTAACCAAGCTTGACCTTGTTCATCAATCATAAAATCCACTCGCCCCCAATCCTTTAAGCCAACAGTATTAAATGCTTTCAGGGCAATCGCCTGAATCGATTTTTCAGTTTCTTCATTCAAACCACATGGACACAGATATTGTGTGTCATTTGATTGATATTTTGCTTCATAATCATAAAAGTCGTGACTTGTTTGTAGCTTTATCATCGGTAACGGCATGCCATCTAAAATGCCACAGGTATACTCTTCCCCTGAAATCCATTGCTCGATTAACACTTCAGAATCATATTTCTGTGCATCGATTACGGATTGCTTGAGCTGTGCGATATCATTTGCTTTGCTAATTCCAATACTAGAGCCTTCATGAGAAGGTTTTACCATGACCGGAAACGGGATATCAAAATTATCGTAGTCAATTGGATGATTCGGCGTAATCCACTGGAATTTGGGGGTTGGGAGACCTGCTCCCATCCATAACCATTTACAGCGAAGCTTATCCATTCCAAGAGCACATGCAGCCATTTCACTTCCCGTAAAAGGGAGCCCAATATCCTGCAAGATCGCCTGAACAACGCCGTCTTCTCCCCAACGCCCATGAAGCGCGACAAACACTCGATCATATTTACCACTTAACGCTTGCAAATCCTTGAGGGATTTTACATCAACCGCTTTTGCATCAACCCCTTTAGAGATCAATGCTTGGCAAACTGCGCGCCCACTTTTTAATGAAATTTCTCGCTCTGCCGCTTTTCCTCCCATCAAAACGGCAACATGCCCATATTGTTTGATTATCTGGGTTTCAGAGGGTTTTTCTTGCATTAGGGTGAAGACCTTTTGTTAATACTGTAAACACTTTATTGAATTAAATAACTCAATACACAAGTAACTTCAATAACGGCACTTAAGCCAAATCCAATGGCGATTGTGGGAGCATTTGTTGAATCCATTTCTTGGAGACCTGACCTATATCACCGGCCCCCATAACGAGCACTACATCATCCAAGTGAAGACTTTCTGTCATAATCTGCTCGAGTGATTCAAAGTTATCACTATAAATCCCTTGACCACCACGCATACGTAACGCTTGAAGTAGAGATTTTGAATCAAAAGCTGGTAACGGAGTTTCTCCCGCTGCATACACCTCTGTCAAAATGATCAAATCGGCTTTAAGCAAAGCGGCGACAAATTCATCAAATAGATCTCTAGTTCGACTGTAGCGATGTGGCTGGAACACTAATACAAGTCGTTTTTCGGGAAAGGCATTACGAGCAGTCTCAATTGTCGCTAAAAGTTCTGTGGGATGATGGCCATAATCATCGACTAAAGTTACATTTTGAGAACCAATTTGTCGATGAGGATACACTTCAAAACGTCTACCGACACCACCAAACTCTTTCAATGCTGTTTGAATGGAGGAAATGGCAACACCTTGTTGCAAAGCTATCGTTATAGAGGCCAGAGCATTCAATACATTATGTTTCCCAGGAATATTCAACTCAACATCAAAGTCTTCATATTCTTCAGATTCAACTCTAAAATGCATTGATAAACCTTGAGGTTCAATATTTATTGCACGAATATCCGCTTCGTCATGAGTTCCATAAGTTGTCACTTTACGGCTCAATTTAGGAATTAAATTTCGAACGTTTTCATCATCTAAACACAAAATTGCCATGCCATAAAATGGCAAACGATGAATGAATTCAACAAATGTTTTCTCCAGATTGGCATAGTCACCCTGATAAGTTTCCATATGATCTTCATCGATATTGGTGACCACAGAAATCATCGGCGAAAGATGCAAAAAAGAAGCATCCGATTCATCCGCTTCGGCTAGGAGAAATTTACCAGATCCCAATCTTGCATTTGAACCAAACTGATTGAGCTTGCCACCTATAACAAACGTTGGATCTAATCCACCTTGTGTCAATACAGCTGCACTCAAACTTGTCGTCGTCGTTTTTCCATGCGTGCCAGCAATTGCAACACCAAAACGCATCCTCATCAGCTCTGCTAGCATTTCGGCTCTAGGAATGACGGGAATTCGTTGTTCTTTTGCCCAAACCACTTCATTGTTATCTTTGGAAATAGCAGTAGAAACCACAACAACATCAGCCGTTTTAACAAGATTTGCATCATGCCCTAACTGAACTTCCGCCCCCTGCGACTGGAGATGGGTAACGGTAGGATTAGTTCGAATATCAGATCCGCTGACGCCAAAACCTAAATTGAGACAAACTTCAGCAATACCGGCCATACCGACACCACCAATACCGACAAAGTGAATTTGCTTAACTTGATCTTTCATTCAAACCAATCTTTACGAAACTTTAAAGGGCATAATGATAATCGAATACAGATAATCGAGTGAAGAGATTTCTCTGCTAAAGACCTTAAAAGAACCGATTTATTTGCTTAAACTAGCACAAACCTTCTAAAGAAAACTTTGGAAATAGCATATGAACATGTCTATTATTTACTGAACACTGTGTGGTTCTGTCATTGCTGTTTCGAGAGAAGAATCTAAATCATTCCCCGGCTCCCTAACCGGCTGAGGAATGACCCAAAAATATTGCCCTAAAATCGCTGCTAATTCGGTTGGCTTTGAGAGAGGATCATTTAATTCAACCGATTCATTTGGACCACTCGCACCTTTTTCCATTGCCTGGTGGATAAAGCTTTTTACCAACTCAGCTTTTTCACCAACAATTTGACGCTGATCCGGATTCCACCAAACCAGTAAAGTTTCAAATTCATTTTGGCAATGTGGTAAGGGGACTAGCTCTAACTGAATCCAATCAAATGGCTTGTTGTCTAAATCCTGAGAGGAGGAAGGTTTTTTTGTAAGATTTTGATCAACCATAGTCATAAAGTACCCATCATTCTAAGTAGAAATTATCATACTCGAATTTTCGATGAAATTATGACCTCCATGGCATAGTTTTCACATAAGTACGCGTTAAGTCACAAATGGTGCATACGATTCTAATAACGCTTCAACACCGTTAATGGCGATTTAAAGTAACATCTCTTTAGACTCTTCAATAGAAGCAATTAAACGATCAATGTCATCAAAATTATTGTAGACACCGAAAGAAGCTCGAACCGTTGAAGGGACTTTGAAGTGCTGCATAACAGGCATAGCGCAATGATGGGAAGCACGAACGCAAATGCCATCTTGATCCATTAAAGTCGCCATATCATGCGGATGAATATCATCGATAATAAAGGAGATTACCCCACCTTTTCTCTCCGCCTCGCCAATAATGCGCAACCCCTCAATTTGTTTAAGCTGGTTGGTAGCATAATGCAACAATTCATCTTCATACGCAGCAACTTTATCCATACCAAGCTCCTGCAAGAAATCCACTGCCGCACCTAAACCAATGCCGCCGGCAATATTTGGTGTGCCCGCTTCAAATTTATAAGGCAGAACATTAAACTCGGTGGAATCAAAGGTTACCGAATAAATCATATCGCCTCCACCCTGATAAGGCGGCATGGCTTCAAGCAACTCTTCCTTGGCATACAGAACCCCAATACCAGTTGGCCCATACATTTTGTGTCCAGACAGTGCATAGAAATCACAATCAATATCTTGCACATCAACCTTTAAATGCGCCGTAGCTTGCGCACCGTCGGCCATAAACTTAGCACCCACCGAATGGGCAATTTCACACATTCTTTTGACGTCATTAATCGTACCAAGCGCATTCGACATATGGGTAACAGAGACTAGTTTTGTATGTTCATTGACCATATCGGCCATCGCACCCAAACAGACTTCACCCTTATCGTTCATCGGCAAAACACGTAAACGAATACCGATCTGCTCACGCAATAACTGCCAAGGCACAATATTGGAATGGTGTTCCATTTCCGTGATTAGAACCTCATCGCCTGCTTTTAAAAAGGTTCTTGCCCACGACTGCGCCACTAAATTAACGGCTTCGGTCACGCCTCGAACAAAGACAATTTCTTTGGTCGATTTGGCATTTAAGAAACCACGAACTTTTTCACGAGCCCCTTCATACAACTCAGTCGCACGCTCGCTTAAACCATAAACGCCACGATGTACATTCGCGTTTTGCTCCCGATAATAACGCTCGATGGTCTCGATCACCTTTAATGGTTTTTGAGAAGTCGCACCATTATCCAGATAGACCAATGGCTGGCCATTTTCAGTCTGTTGCAAAATCGGGAATTGTTGACGAATTTGATCAAAATCCGGCATAGGAGGTTCCTTTAAGATAAAGTATCTGGAAATAAAAAGTTACCCTAGATGCGCTTGCGCAATATGAGTAGCGTTTAATGCGGTGGTCATCTCTTTGGTAATCCATTGACGAATCTCATTGCTAGCAATATCTTCCACAGGTTCCAATAAAAACGCCTTGGTAATCATCTGAACTGCATCCGTTCGTGAAATCCCTCGTGCTTGGAGATAAAACACCTGTTTCTCATCAATCTGACCGGTTGCAGAACCATGTGAACACGCTACATCATCAGCATAAATTTCTAGCTGAGGCTTGGTATTCATTTTCGCCTGATGCGACAAAACCAAATTCTTGTTATCCATTTGTCCATCGGTTTTTTGTGCTTTACGATCAACGCGGATCATGCCATCAAAGACACCAATCGATTGATCATCCAAAACATATTTATGCAACTGGCGTGACACACCCCATTCTTGGTTGTGTTCAGTAAAGCTACGAGAATCAACCGTTTGTTTTCCTTTAGCAACACAGGCACTGTTTTGCGAATTTTCAATGTGCTCGCCATCCATTTTCAGATGGTTTTGGTGACGCGCAATCCAACTTCCACTTGAGGCGAACAGTGTTTGGAAATTTGAGTTTTCCGCTTGAGTAATAAACTGGTTATTAAAGTAGTAGGCATCATGGAATTGCTGCTGCAAAATCACCTGCTTAACGAGGGCATTTTTCGCCACATCAATTTCGGTTACCACATTAGTACAGGCACTGTCATCATCAACCAAAGAAACATAACGCTCAAGCAATGTCACTTCAGCGTTTTCGCCCACCACCACTTTATTGCGTAACGCACTCATGTGGCCGCTTTGCGTTTGCAAATGCAATACCAGTAATGGTGTTTCAACCGCCTTATTTTGAGAAACTTGCAGATAGTAACCATCAGTCATCAACATTGAGTTCATGGTAGCCATTGGCTCTTGCAAAATCGTTTCTTCATTATTGAACACGTGTGCAACGCCAGCGCTATCACTTAAAGTGTCTGTCATCGGTTCCAAAGAGACACCGGCCGGTAAAACAGAAAGGTCATCTGACAAGGCCTCACTAAACCAGCCATCTACAAATACCACTTTCACAACCGCAAAATCAGGCATATATGCATGCAAATCTATATTTGGTACATGCGCGGTCTGCAAAGAATCAAATGATTTTTGTACAAATTGTGCAAGTCGCGTGTACTGCCAATGTTCGTCTTTTTGCGTTGGAAATGCTTGTTCCTTAAACATCAGCTTTGCTGCATTTCGAATCGTTTTTAAGGTATCACTTGACTCTTTAGCAATCAATTCATCCGCTTGTCGTAGGTAAAAGTCACGCGTAGCCAGCGCGACGGGAGATAGTTTTTTTATCGCCATTCTTAACACCTCAATTAATTGTTTTGGTGTTTTTGAATAATTGCGTCGTAACCGGTTTTTTCCAGTTCAAGCGCCAAATCATAAGTTCCAGACTCAACAATACGACCATCGTATAAAACGTGAACGAAGTCAGGCTTAATATAGTCCAAGAGACGCTGGTAGTGAGTCACTACAATAAAGCTGCGCTCCTCTGAACGAAGCGTGTTTACACCGTTTGCGACCAAACGTAAAGCATCAATATCCAACCCTGAATCTGTTTCATCCATAATGCAAAGCTTTGGCTCTAACAATGCCATTTGGAAAATATCATTACGCTTTTTCTCACCACCGGAAAAGCCAACATTTACGGAGCGCTCCATTAAATCTGAACGCATTTGCAATAAATCAATTTTTTCTTGTGCATATTCATCAAACTCGAACATATCGAAAGGCTCAAGCCCCGCTTCTTCACGTTTAGCATTTACCGCCGTTTGCATAAACAGCTTGTTTGAAACACCGGGAATCTCAACAGGATATTGGAACGCCAAAAACATACCTTTTCGCGCACGCTCTTCGGGGTCAAGCTCCAGTAAATCTTCACCATCAAACTCAACTGAACCACCAGTAACTTCATAATCATCACGACCAGCTAAAACACTCGCTAAAGTACTTTTTCCTGCACCATTTGGCCCCATAATTGCGTGAACTTCACCTGGATTAATTTGCAGATTTAAGCCTTTCAAAATTTGTTTTTCAGTCTCTTCGACCTGCGCTTGTACATTTTGGATATTCAATAACATTTGTTAAAACCTGTCTTTAAAATTCTTTTACATTCTATTTGCCAGTAATGGTTGGCATTTGCTGAGAAGTTAGACCACTACTTTTCATTTCATCAAGCTAGCCCTATTTCCCTGAAACGACGCTTTGAAAAGCATCTTAGCCGACGGAACCTTCCAGGCTGATCGCTAATAATTCTTCGGCCTCTTGTGCAAACTCTAACGGTAACTCTGAGAAAACCTCTTTACAGAAACCATTTACGATCATTGAAATCGCATCTTGCTCTGAAATGCCTCTCTGTTGACAATAGAAAAGCTGGTCTTCACCAATTCGAGATGTCGTTGCTTCATGTTCAATCTGTGCAGTTGGATTTTCCACTTCAATGTACGGGAAAGTATGCGCACCACATTTATCACCAATCAGCATCGAATCACACTGTGTAAAATTTCGTGCACCCTCCGCACTCGGCAAAATTTTAACTTGACCACGATAAGTGTTATCAGAATGCCCAGCTGACAAACCTTTCGAGATAATCGTACTTTTGGTATTTTTACCAATATGGATCATTTTAGTTCCGGTGTCAGCTTGCTGACGGCGATTGGTCAATGCCACTGAATAAAACTCACCAATCGAGTTATCACCTTTCAAAACACAACTTGGATACTTCCAAGTAATCGCTGAACCGGTTTCAGCTTGCGTCCAAGAAAGTTTTGAGTTTTTCCCCTCGCAAATCCCACGTTTGGTTACAAAGTTCAAAATTCCACCTTCGCAATCCTCATCCCCCGGATACCAGTTTTGAACAGTTGAGTATTTTACTTCGGCATCATCATGAACAATGACTTCAACCACTGCCGCATGCAACTGATAGGTATCACGTGCCGGTGCTGAACACCCTTCTAAATAAGAGACATAAGAGCCTTTATCGGCAATCAAAATTGTACGTTCAAACTGACCGGTTTTCGCTTCATTGATTCGGAAATAGGTCGACAAATCAATTGGACAGCGAACATTTTCAGGAATGTAGACAAAGGTTCCATCGGAAGCCACCGCTGAGTTTAGCGCTGCAAAATAGTTATCGTGATATGGAACCACAGTTCCTAGGTATTTTTGCACCAACTCAGGGTAGTCGTGAACCGCTTCTGAAAAGGAACAGAAAATAATACCCAATTCTGCCAAATCTTCGCGTTTAGTGGTCGAAATGGATACCGAATCAAAAATCGCATCGACAGCAACATTAGCATCATCACCGGCAATCGGTACACCGAGTTCCGCAAATGCCTTAGCAACTTCTGGATCAATATCTGTCGCCTGATCTCCTTCGGTCCCACACGCATCTCCACAAGCACTGCATTCAGGTGCAGAGTAATAGGAGTAGTCTTGATAATCCAAAGGCTCATACGTCATTTTCGCCCAATGCGGTTCGCTCATTTTTTCCCAGTGACGGAACGCTTTTAAACGAAACTCAAGCATCCAGTCCGGCTCATTCTTTTTCGCAGAAATCGCTCGCACAACCTCTTCATTGATTCCTTTATCAAAGGTTTCAACATTGGTTTTAGTTTCAAAGCCTTCACGGTAGTTCAACTTCTTCTTCAGAATCGAATCGATGTCCTCGTATTCTGACTCTGTGGAAGTTAAATCGGTAATATCAGCAACTTGATTCATATTAACTTTTGCCTAATTATTTAATTTCTGAGTATTTTAGTAGGTTATTATTTGAAAGTCTATGTTATAAGCTGTGCTTATAGTCTTCAGACCGAACTCTTCCATAGAGTTTCCAAGGTTTTAAAACATTGATTTTCCGAAGTATTCTTCTCAGCCAGCTTTAACAGCTCGAAGCATGAATTAATTCCGCAAACCAGTCTTTATCTAAGTCAATGCCTTGAATACACATAGAATTTGGCAATCCCAACGTATTCTTCATACTATGCAGCACATCCTCTGCTGCAAAGGTCTTCCACAGAGGGCCACTTACTTCCAGCGCAACACGGTTTTCATATTCTATCGTTTGCAAAGTTGCTTGAATTCGGGCGATTTTCATCTGCATACTTTGCTGAGAATTGGCCAATGCCATCATTAATGCCTCCAAAGAAACTCTCGGCATTTCAAATTCAAAACTTTGCCAATTTGACGGGATTGTTGAAGCATTTACATTTAAATGGCCGGTCGTTTTGGTTGCTAAATTCAAATTTTGCGCAAACTCTATCAGACCCTCAGGCATAGAATGATAAAAACTTCGAAAAACGGGTAATTTTGAAAAGTTTTCACGCAAAAACGCCTGCCATTGAGCTTGTTGTGTCAAATCTGCTGCTTCTACAAAATTTAAAATCACAGCGTCGGATGATTGCAAACCGTCTCTTAAAAGCTCAAGTAACCAAGAAAATTGTGATTGCAAAACATTTAAGTCCTGCCGAACATCCAACACCCAAAACCTTAAACCGGCTTTATCTTGGAGTTGTTTATGCTGCTCATCCCTTTTTTGAAACTTTAATTTTTCAGCACCGTCTGAAATCAACCCGTTCATTAATCGTGAAGTCCCAGCTCCTGGCAATCCGTTTAATTCAACCTGAATGACTGAGAAATCAACGGCCACTTGCTTTTCCCTGAAAACATTGAAGAAAACTTTCCCCTAACGACGAAATAAAAACATCGAAATTGACAAACCCTGCTTGACTTTTTTGCGCGTAAACATAGCCCATCGGGTCAAGTTCACCGACCGTAACAGATGTATTTTCTGCTAACTTTAAAATTTGTTTGTCAGGAAATTGAGGCTCCTTAAAAATACACTGCACATTTTCAGACTTAAGTTTTTTACGCAACGTTAATAGCCTTTTTACGCTGGGTTGTAACTCAGGATTTAAACGAATCGATCCTACTCCATTCAATTCAAAGTGCTGCTCAAAATACTGGAAGGCATCGTGCAAGACCATAAAAGGCGTATGACGATTTGGTTTTAACTGCTGATTAACAAGGTTTTCAGTCTGCGCAATTTTCGCTAACCAATTTTGAGTGTTGTGCTGGATACTTTGTGCTTGATCAGGTCGCAATTCCATTAACTTTTCTGAAAAAGCACCAATCATTTGTTTTGCGTTATGAATGGACATCCACAAATGACCGTCATAAGACATTGCTGAATGCTTGTGCCCGTCATGTTCGTGCCCTTCCTTCTTTGGAAGTTTTTTCTCCCATAAGCCACCTTTGCGAATTGGTAACTTCTGTAGATTAGCAAGCTTGGCCATATTTATAGTCTTATTTTGCATACGCTCAACACTTTTGTGGACCCAAGCGTCCACAGGCGAGCCAACCATTAATAATGCATCAGCATTCTTTAAAGTTTTCAAATGTGACGGCCGTAGCGCAAAACCATGTGGACTCTCACCCTCTTTTAATAATACTTCGATTCGGTCTTCAGGCTCCAATAAAGGGGCAATCATCCCTGCTAGGGGCGGAATCGTTACCACAACGCTTAATGGAAGAGGCTTTGCTTGAGGTGAAGCACCGGCCGGTAAACTACTGACCATAAACACTAGCAAGACACTAAAAGTTTGCATGAGAGGAGATAATAAGGTTTTCACAGGGTTTTCACCTTTAATTTTCAACAAATTTAGAGCTATAATTCTAACGAATTTAACCCACGCAAATGAGCTTTCCCATTGAATCACGCACAAACTAATGATTTTCTCATCCATGCTGAGAAAATCCGTCACCGTTATGGCAAAAATTCCCCTTGGGTGCTTAACAACATTAGCCTCACCATCCACCCTAGAGAAATTATTACGTTGATTGGCCCAAACGGTGCCGGCAAATCAACTCTGCTGTCGATTTTACTTGGACTCACTCAGCCATCTGAAGGCAAACTCCAGCGTCAAAAGGATTTAAAAATTGGATTTATGCCACAAAAAATTCAAGTCGACCCCACACTCCCTTTGACAGTAGAACGTTTCTTGCAACTAGGTGAAGCACAAACCAAAAAAAATCTTTTTTCGAATTTTTTTAACAAAGCATCCTCCTCAAAAAAACTCAAGCGCCCCATAGAAGACCTTTGTTGGGCACAAATTATTGAACAACTCAATATCAGTAAACTTCTCAACAAGCCGGTTCAGAAAGTATCGGGAGGTGAAATGCAACGCATTTTACTTGCACGAGCGCTTTTACGTCAGCCAGACTTACTGGTTTTGGATGAACCCGTTCAAGGAGTGGATTTACAAGGTCAAGCTGAACTCTATCAATACATTCAAGAACTGAGAAATCAGTACAACATTTCAATTTTAATGGTCAGTCATGATTTGCATTTGGTGATGAATCATACTGACCAGGTGATTTGTCTCAATCAACATATCTGTTGCTCAGGACACCCTTACAATGTGAGTCAAGCTCCAGAATTTAAACACCTGTTTGGTGACTTTAGTGGCGCAATCGCAATTTATGAACATCATCACTCAGACTCTTGCGACCATTCAAATGGGCATATTCAAATGCCTCACTCATTCAATAAATTGGCACCCAAAAAATTGCTTAAACTACCGGCCGGTAAGCTTTCTGGCTTCCAGTTCATTGCAAAACCGTCTGCGAAAAAGGACCTGTAATGTCAGCAATCTTTGAAATTTTCGATTTAATGCTGTTTGCCATTTTAGGCGGCATTGGTCTGGCCTTAATTGCCTCGCCATTGGGGGTATTTATGGTCTGGCAACGCCAATCCTATTTTGGCGCAACTCTTGCGCATTCGGCGTTACTCGGTGTCAGTATCGCTTTACTATTACAAACACATCTAACCATAACCGTGGTTGTAATTTCTTTACTCATTGCCTGGGGAATTTATGCGCTAAGCCATACTCGTCAACTCTCTTCAGACACTTTGCTTGGCATACTCGCGCACAGTTCTTTAGCGATTGGCCTTGCCATGATTAGCCTACAAAACTCGGTACAAATCGACATCACGGGTTATCTGTTTGGCGATATTTTAAGCATTAATGAAACAGACCTTGGGCTAATCGCTTTGACCGGTTTGCTCATAGTTTTGTTTTTTTTAAAAAACTGGCAAGCAATGCTAAACCTAACACTTAACCCAGAATTAGCGCAAGTAGAAGGGACGAATGTCAAAAAAGTACAATTACAATTTGTACTACTTTTGGCCTTTATGATTGCGTTATCGATGAAAATGGTGGGCGTTTTATTGGTGACATCACTGTTGATTATTCCTGCTGCGGCCGCAAGAAGATTGTCAAAAACGCCAGAGCAAATGCTTGGCTGGAGTTTGGTTTTAGGAGTGAGTTCTGTCATTTCAGGGCTATGGATTTCTTATCAATACGATATTCCAACTGGCCCTGCCATTGTGATTGCTGCCACGAGCTTTTTCTTAGCACTACTGCTGAAGAAACAGCAGGATTAAGGCAAATGCTTGTCACAGAAAATGTTGCCCTACTGGCGAAACTCATCTTTACCGGCCGGTTAATTTAGCGATAAATCAAGCTTTTTCCAGCACCACAAAATCGAATGCATAAGCGTGGCGTTCATCAGCAGGATGGTGTTCGCGAGATAACTCAAACCAGTCCCCCGCTTGCGTCCAATCTGGAAAATGCGTATCGCCATCAATTTCAGCATCGATCAATGTTAAATACAGACGTTCAACTCGATCGACCATTTGGCTGTAAAGTTGCCCACCGCCCATAATGACCACTTCTTGCGGGTTATCGTCTTTAAGCGCTTTTAACGCCTTTTCCACCGAGTCATACACCGGCACTGAATAATCCAAATCAGTCTGGCGGCTAATCACCAGGTTTGGTCGACCAGGTAAAGGGCGGCAACCAATCGATTCAAACGTTTTACGTCCCATAACCACCGGTTTACCCAACGTGTTCTTTTTAAAAAACTGCAAATCGTCCGGCAAGTGCCACGGCATATCATTGTCTTTACCAATCACACGGTTTTTTGTCATTGCCGCAATCATAGACAATTTAATTTCATTTTCGTTCATTCTTCTGTCTGCTCAATGTTTTTGTCATTTTAAAATGTCTTTTATAGCCTCTATAGGCTGAATTTCACTTCTTAAAAAGCCATATCCAAAATCAATGAATTAAATCCGTTAATGGGCTCATTTTAATTGGTATGACTTTTGATTCTTTACCTTTTAGAATCTCACTCATATCCTTTGAATTACAAGGCTTATGATAAAAATATCCCTGAGCATGATGACAACCACTCTTAATCAAAAATTCAATTTGAGGCTCGGTTTCAACCCCTTCCGCAATCAACTGCAAGTTCAAATTTTCAGCCATGGCAATAATGGTTTTCGTTAAACTCATATCTTCTTCATCTTCAGGAATGTCTTTAATAAAAGCGCGATCGATCTTGATTTTATCGATAGGAAGTTTTTTCAAATACGACAACGAAGACAATCCTGTACCAAAATCATCCAATGCAAGTCCAACGCCTAACCCTTTCAGCTTATTTAAAATTTCCACGCTCTGCTCTGGTGAGCGCATGATCGCAGTTTCAGTCACTTCGAACATCAATTTTGTTGGGTTGATTTCATAGTAATGGAGGTTGTGTTCAACAAAACTAATAAAATCCCTTTGCGCTAATTGCACGGCAGATAAATTAACGGACATAACGCCAATATCTAACCCTTGTTTTTGCCAACGCTGGTATTGCGCCATCGCTTCAGTCAAAACCCAACGGTCAATAGGTACAATCAATCCTGTCTCTTCTGCTAGTCCAATAAATTTATCCGGTGGAATAAAGCCCTTCTCAGAATGAAACCAACGAATTAAGCATTCAACACCAATCAACTGTTGAGTTCTCATATCCGTTTGCACATGATAAAAAAGCTCAAATGCGTTATTACGAATAGCAACACGCAAATCATTTTCCATCATCAATCGGTCATAAGCCAACTTTGTCATATCTTGTGTATAAAATTGATAATTGTTGCGACCCTCTTCTTTTGCTTTATACATAGCCGCATCGGCATTGCGCAACAAATTTTCTGCCGTCACACCATTTTCAGGACAGACTGCCACCCCAATACTACAGGTGGTGAAAATTTGACGATAATTTAACGTGAATGGTTCTTTAAAAAGGGTCAGTATTTTTTCCAAGACCGATACGATGACATTTTGATCATTCACTTGATTGATTAAAACAGCAAATTCGTCGCCGCCTAATCGAGCGATTGAATCACTTGCTCTGAGAACCTCTTGAATACTGTCACTGACAACCTGAAGTAACTCATCTCCCATATCATGACCAAAGGAATCATTCACCTCTTTGAATCGGTCGAGGTCAATGAATAATATCGCTAATTTTTGATTGGAACCTTGCGTAAGTTTAATCGCTTGCTGCAAACGATCCAAAAACAACACACGATTAGGCAGGCTTGTCAAAGAGTCATGTTCAGCCTGATGCTGAAGCTCCAATGTCCTTTCATCAAATGCTTTGGCAAGGTCTTCTAATTCGTCTTCTGTACCAATTGGACTACAAAAAACCTCTCTATTTTTACTGGAAGATTTAACCCTACGATTCAACTCTAAAATCGGGCTGACAATTCGAGTTCCTAAATGTGAAGCGAAAAAAGTACTGATAATAATCAGTAAAATACCTAAAGCGATTAACGGATAAATTGACGCCCAAACCTGAGCATTAAACAGCGATTCAGGCTCTCCAATTTCAAGCTGTATATTTAGTTGTTTAAAAAGCGAATTGGCATCAAGGCGGTTATGAATATGGGAGACATACTTCAACTTCTCCTCAAATCCTGTCTGATAAATGACTTGATCATGACTTCTGATTCGAATGTAACCTTCTTCATTATCGGCAAGCTGATGATCAACAATCGCCTTCAAGTCAAAAACTACCAACAAAGCTCCCTGAGTTGTTGAATAGTATTCAATCGGGCTAATAATCTGAATGTTGTTCTGGTCTTTATATAACTGAAACACTGTTTTACGGTAAGCCAGAGCATGACGCAAACCTGAAGAGTCGTTATATTCGGGAAGCGAAGTTTGAGTTTGATAAATCGCATGTCCTGCATAATCCACAACATTCAAGGAAAGCACATCTTTTCCTTGTTGAAAGTTACTCACTAAAGGCGGTAAATATTTTTTACGCCCTGCAGTATCCGTCAACGCATTAATCATTAGCTGATGACTTGCCAATAATGTCGTGTTCTCTAACAAATACTCAAATTGCTGTTCGATTTTTTCTTGAAGGACAACCGCTCTCTGTTCTAAAAGCGACTGCATTGAACTGTGAACCTGCTCTCTTACCAGTGACAGCATTACTAATAAGTAAACAATCAGGAACGAAGTCAAAAGAGCGATAATTTGGAAACTCACCTTTCGACGAAGGCTGGCATGTTTAAAGATATGACTCATTAGAGAACCTACTCGCTCACAGGAACAATCGTCCCAGAATTATTAAAACGCGCCATAAAAAAACCTTCATCTTTTAGAGCGTCATGATTGCCTTTACTGAATGGTTTGGAATAATTTTTTAGCGCGCCCTCATAAGCCGGTAAGTTTTCCAATGCATGCTTCACTGAAGACCTATCATAACTTCCCGCCTGTTCAACTGCTAACGCAATCAAGTGGGTTAAATCATACGCACGGGCAACCGCAATTGATGAAAGAATAGTTTCATCTTTCTCAAGATGATAGCTCTGACGATAACGTGCCATTAAATCATTAAACCTAGAACGTTTAGTGATGGCTAAATCCGTTTGAAAAAACCGAAAGTCTAAATTTGGCAGCAAATGCCCAACCTTTTCATAAAAATTTCCTCCCATAACCCCCCAATGAGAAATCACAACCGGTGAAGAATCAAGTTGTGCCAGTTTCTCAATAAAATTGGCACCATCATTACTGTCAACCACTAACATAATCGAGTCGCACTTAGCTTCCAAAACCTGATTAAACTCCCTAGTCAAATCCTTTTGCCCTCGATTCAGCGTAATAAGTACTTCTGGCGCTACGCCATTATCTGTCATATGTTTGGCAATACTCTCTAAATTGCTACGCCCCCAGACAGTGTTCTCCACAATTATTGCCGTTCGCTTGAAGCGCTTGGTTACATATTTCGCAAAAAAAGGTGAAACATAACGGTCATTCACAGATAAACGGAAAACATAATTGTCTTGATAACCATTTTCTGTCAGTTCAGGCAGAACTGCCCAAGGGATTAAGTACGGCATCTTACTTTCTTGAATATAGGGAAGTTCCTCGACAATCACCGCGCTTTGTTTCCCACCAATCACCGCAAGCACATCTTCACGAGCAGAAAAATACTGTAAATTATTAATCCCCATACTCGAAGTAATTCGGTGATCTCGAGCGATTAACTTCATTGGCTTTCCGAGAGCGCCACCTTGGCTGTTAATTTCATCCAAAGCTAACTCAATTCCTCTTTTAAATGCCAAACCAACAAGACCTTTGCCATCCATAGACAAATCAGCATTCAATCCAATTACCACTTGCTGTTTAGACTCGGGAGTCGGTCCATATTTATCCTGCAAATACTCATCAGTCTTAGACATGATGTCAACGCCTATAACCCCTTCAGCAGCCTTAGCAATCCAAGAGACTTTATCAACAAATGCCTGTCGCTGATCTGCCGTTAAAGTATGAATTCTTACACCGGCCTCACGAATTTTGGCTAGTAAACCTTGTTCCCTTCTTTGAGTTTCTTCTCGTTCCCATGGTGTCACCTCTTTAGCCGTCTCAATCAAAACAATTTGCACGTCTTGTGGTAACTGATTGAATACTTTTTTACTGATGGAAAAGACATAACCTAAATATGCATGCTCACTAAGAACAAAATCAGACTGAACTTCATGAAACCCCATACTAACAATTGCAACCAGTGGATTTTCCTGACCGTCGACAGCTTTATCTAAGAGCGCTTGACGAGTAGCGTGAAAATCAATTGGCACAGGCTCCGCTTCAAGCGAACGAAACTGATCCATAATAATGTCACTTTTCATGACTCGTATTTTCTTACCCGCAAAGTCGGATGGCTCAAGAAATGGGGTATTTCCAGTAAAGTGCTTAAATCCGTTTTCCCAAAACGTCACACCGACTAAATCGATTTTATCTAGCTTATCAAGTAACAGTCTTCCGGGTTCACCATCTAACAAAGCGTAGGTATCTTCACGAGAGGGAAAGAAAAATGGCAGATCGGCATATTGCATAGCCGGAAGAGGTACACTCATTTTTGCAGTCGGTGTCAGGAGAATATCAAGCTTTCCCTCTCGAGCCATTTCAACCATTTTATGGTCATTACCTAATATCTGAGACGGAAAAACATCAACCTGAACTTGGTTATTTGTTTGCTCTTGGACAATGGCTGCAAAGCGAAGAGCGGCTTGATGAAGCGCGCTATCTTCGGGGGTATTGTGACCAAATCGAAGCGTAATTTTCTGCTGGTTATCGAGCTGAAATTCAGAGGAAACTGGATCAGAATCTAGAAAAAACCATTGTTTTCCATACCCAGCAAAGATTGTCAGTGCAATCAACACGATTACAAAAAAGTAAGATTTACGCATTCGAAGACACCTTCTTCTATCATTCACCGACAAAATTGTCTCTTCATATTAAAATATTATTCATTCGATGAATTGAGATAAATCAAACTATTAGACAACTTATTTATATTCTCTTCTAAAAAAGAGTGAACGGCACTTATCTTAGACTGAAACGGTGGCTTTAATGTGTGCATGCGCCTCGTAATCTAAAATCTCAAAATCATCAAATTCATACTCAAAAATCGAATTCGGTTTACGCTTAATCACTAATTTGGGCAAAGGAAAAGGATCACGCTGAATTTGAGTTTTTGCCTGGTCAATCGTGTTGTTGTACAAATGCACATCCCCCCCAGTCCAGATAAAATCACCCACTTCTAAGTCGCACTGTTGGGCAATCATATGCACCAGTAATGCATAGCTGGCAATATTAAACGGCACGCCAAGAAAGGTATCGGCACTGCGTTGATAAAGCTGGCACGACAATTTACCATTGGCGACATAGAACTGGAAAAAAGCGTGACAGGTTGCCAGCGCCATTCGCCCTTGCTTAACGTTTTCTTGCGGTGAAATCGTCTCATCCGGCAAATCGGCTGGATTCCATGCCGATACAATCATCCGACGGCTGTTAGGGTTATTTTTTAAGGTTTCAACCACTTCAGCAATTTGATTAATCGTTTGCCCATCTGGCTTTTCCCAAGCAGTCCACTGTTTGCCATAAAGAGGTCCAAGCTCCCCCTCTTCGGTCGCCCATTCATCCCAAATTCGCACGCCATTTTCTTTGAGATATTTTATATTGGTATCACCTTTTAAAAACCACAACAACTCATGCAAGATCGAACGAATATGCAGTTTTTTGGTGGTGACTAACGGAAAACCTTCCTGCAAATCAAAACGCATTTGATAACCGAATACCGAAATCGTCCCTGTGCCTGTTCGATCACCTTTTTGAGTACCGTTTTCTAAAATATGTTTCAGTAAATCTAAATATTGGCGCATTGCTCATCAATCCTTTGTTTCTTTTTCAACAGATTTTAGCGCCTGAATTTCTTCAGGACTACGATAATGTGGGGATGATTGCTTTTTGTGTGCATAAATCATTAAGCCCAAACCAGCCAATATCATTGGTGTAGATAAAACCTGCCCCATAGTGAGCCACTCGCCATACAAGTAGCCAATTTGAACATCTGGCACCCGATAAAATTCGACAAAGAACCGGAAAAAACCGTAGCCAACTAAAAACAAACCTGCCACCGAACCAAACGGCCTTGGTTTTCGGGAATACCACAATAGAAGTACTAGCAAGACCAATCCTTCCAGAAAGGCCTCTAAAAGCTGCGTCGGATATTTGGCAACCACCGCGTTCAAACTTGAATCATAAACAAGCATGCCAAATGGTGAATCAGTGACTTTCCCCCATAATTCACCGTTGATAAAATTCCCTACCCGGCCGGTTAAAAGCCCAATTGGCGCCATGACTGCAACGAAATCCCAAACAGAGAATAATGTTTGATTTGTTTTCTTTGCAAACAACCATGTGGCGATCGCAACACCTAACAGACCGCCGTGGAAAGACATTCCTCCCTGCCATACTTTAAAAACATCCAAGGGCGCTTCAAGATAATGGGCAAGATCATAGAAGAGAATGTAGCCAAGCCTTCCACCAAGAATGACCCCCACTGCACCATAAAACAGTAAATCCCCAACAAAGTCGGAATTCCAAGGTTCAATACGTTTTGCTCGATAAACACCAATCAAGAAAGCGCCTGTAAAACCGATCAAGTACATCAGCCCATACCAGTGAATACTCAAAGGACCAATCGCTACAGCAACTGGATCAATTTCGGGATAAGACCACATAAAGTTTGTTCTCAAATAGAATAGTAAAGAAATTATCTGAAGCGAAATAATAACAAACTGTGGGTTTATTGGAGGGCTAAAAAGAATACCGGCCGGTTAAATTGAGTCAAACCGGCCGGTATTGCTTTCTTAAAAATGTGGAAACTGAGAACTATTTGCTTAAATTTTGAACTGTCTAACCAATCCATCCAGTTCTTGTGCAAGCTTTTGTAAATCGGACGCGGCTGCATCCGTTTTTTCAACCCCTGAAGCTGCGGTTTCTGCAACGCCATGAATCTGTTGAATATTTTGATTTACCTGCTGAGATAACAATGTCTGCGAGTGCGCAACCGCCAACACTTTCTCAGACATTTTATTGATATCTTCCATTAGGATCGTCACTGGACCGATTTTGGTTTTACTCTCTTGAATAATTTGAGCACTGGTTTGCGTGACTTCTCGACCTTGCTCAACCACTGCAACGGTTTTTTGGGTTGTTTTGCAAATCTTATCGATAATGGCTTGAATTTCACCTGTAGATTCTTGAGTTCTGTTTGCCAAAGCACGAACTTCATCTGCTACCACGGCAAACCCACGACCATGCTCTCCCGCTCGAGCTGCCTCAATAGCCGCATTCAAGGACAACAAATTCGTCTGTTCTGCAATTTCACGGATCACCGAAATCACACTGCCAATCATCTGACTATCCGCACGTAACTCCATCACCGATTGCGTCATTTGCTGCATATTTTCTGACAAACGCTGAATCTCATTCACCGCGTCCACCACTTGCTCACTACTCTCTTTCACTCTTTCAGTTGCTTGATGCGTTGCACGAGAAGTATTTTGCGAATGCGCTTCAACCTCTTTAGACTGTCCTGCCATTTGTGACATGGAATTGCTCAATACAGAACTGGATTCAAGTTGCTGCTGAGCACCATCACTCATGGTTTGAGTAATATCGTTCAAATGCGAAGAGGCTCCTTCAAGTTTGACAATCGTTTGTTGAATTTTGGTCAACATTGCCTGAATTCGACCAATAAACTGATTAAAGTGTTCTGCCATTTTGCCAATTTCATCATGACTTTTAACAGGCAGACGACTCGTTAAATCCCCTTGACCCTCGGCAATATTTGCCATTGCTTGGGAAACGGTAGAAATAGGTTCGACAACTTCTTTCGTGATTCGGCTTGAAACGCGCATGGCAAATAATTGCCCTATTCCAGAGAACAACAGTAAAAGAATAATATTCCAAAAACTACTGTCCACTACAGACTCACTTTGTTGTTCTACCCCCAACAGGAACTGGTCAGCAATCACTTGTAATTCCTGCTCCATTTTCTCAAAAACAGGTTGGATTTTATTTTTCATTAGCCATGTATCCATCCGCCATTTCTCGCCAGAATGAATGCTTTTCATGACCATGTAAACTTCACGATACTCTTGATAGATCTCAATCGCACGATCAATTGATTCTTCTTCAACCAAGGTTAAATCGACATTAGGATCATTTTGAGAATACTGTTTCAACTGAATCAGTGACTGCTCCATTTGATCCAAATAATTTTCCGTCATTTCCGACATTTCATCGGTACGAAATGCCATATAACCTCGTAACGCATTCATGACGTTTAACCATGTTTTTTGCAAATCAATGGTCAGAGAAAGAATTTCTTCCCGCTCAGTTCCAACTTCCTCAAGCTCTGAATTTACAATTTCAGTCAATAGCTGTTGTAAGCGTACTGCTAAAGGAAGAAGTTTTTCATTACTGTATTCAAAAGCAGGGTAATTATTGCTGTATTTGGATTGAAGACTTTCAATTTCTTCCAATTCCGAGTGCAACGTTTTCATCGCTAACGACAGATTTGCAAAGTTTTCCGTGAGTTTTGAATCGGTCGAATTTTGACTTGAAGCATCCAGCTCTGAAACGGTGAGTTCGAATGCTTTTAACTTTTGCTCATAAGCATTCAGTAGTTCGGGCTGCTTGAGAAGTAACGCAATACTCAGTGAATTTCGAGTTTGCTCCAAAGATGCTTTCATCTCTAGAACTTTCAGAACAATCGGTTGCTTCTCCGTAATCACCTCGGTAATGTTGGAGCGCACCATTGAAAGGTTCACCACAGCTTGAAGCGTAATCACCGCTAGTGCAATCCAAATTACACCAAAACCGTAACGAATTTTTTTCTCAATACTTAAGCCTGATAAAAACTGCGTCATTGTAACTGCCTTCATTTTCAAATCTATTAAGGCTAAATTATTATCAATTTAACCTTATACGTCGTTATTGAAAAGACTCAAGCAAACAAAAGACCACAAACCAGATAAACACAACAAAAACAATGTCTTAAAAACATTGAGTACTAAAAAACTGATTTGACGTGCATAAAAAAAGAAATGTATTTGAATAATAAAATGAAGGGTGCCGGCCAGAGAACAGCCTGACACTTAAACAGGAAAAACACCAGAAAACTTGAACACAATTGGCAAGTTTTGAAAGTCCATCACTACAACCTAACGTTGAGGATAATTCCCTCTCGCAATCAGACCTCCATCCAAAGTAAGAATTGAGCCACTCATCCAGCTTGAATGTTCCGATAATAGATAAGCGGTCGCTTCACCCATTTCTTCAACGGTTCCATAACGACCAGCAGGCATGGCATTCGTCCACTTTTGTTCCATTTCAGGCTTGTTTAAAATATCAAATGTGCGCTCCACAGGAACCACGCCAGGCGCCAACACATTGACACGAATGCCGTACTTCCCCCATTCAATCGCCTGAACTTTTGTAACTGCATCCAAAGCCGCCTTAGATGCCGCATAAGCAGCAAACCATTCACACGTCGCTTGTCCATGAATACTTGAGTTATTGACAATCGCACCCGCTTGCTTGGCCTCAATACAGGCTTTTGCAAAAGCACAGCTTAATTGATAAGGCGCATGAAGATTGACTGCTAAGGTGCGCGAAAACTTTTCACCGGCCGGGTCTTTTAAGGATAAAGTTTTGGTAATTAAGCCGGCATTATTGACCAACGCATCTAAGCCGCCAAAAAATTGCCAGGCTTGCTCAAAAAGTTTGTCTAATTGATCTAACTGTTCAAAATCACCACGAATAATTTCAGCCTCGCCTCCCATCTCTTTTACCGTCGCAAGAGTCTGAGAAATGCCTTTTTCGTTGCGGTTGTAATGCAACACCAATTTGCATCCATAACCTGCTAGTACTTTTGCCATACCAGCACCAATACCGCTAGAAGCTCCAGTAATGAAAACTCTGCGTCCCTGTAAGCCTTTCATTATTTTTCCTCGCTATTTTTTCTGTGGGTGTGACAAAGAGGATTGGCGACTTTGACAGAAATCCAATAAGTGCTGACAAATATTTTCCAACGCTTGTTGAGGGGCATTCTGTCGTATCATTTTGGAAGCCTGCATCAATCGTTCCGGGTGTGCCAACCAAGCATTCAGGTGTTCAGCTAAGACTTTTTCATTCATATCACGCTCTTGCAAAATCTCACCACCTTGCAAATCAACCAATGCCTGCGCATTTTGTGTTTGATGATCGTCCACTGCGTAAGGGTAAGGAACCATAATGGCAGGACGCGCCACCGCCATCAGTTCACTAACAGTCAATGCACCAGACCGACACAACACTAAATCTGCTTTCTCATAAGCGCTCTGCATATCTTCAATAAACGCGGTGATATTCGCATCAATCCCAGCTTGTTGATAAAAACCTAGGGTTTGTTCGAGTGTTTTTGTTCCGGTTTGATGTTGCACAACTGGCCGGAGTGATGCAGGCAACAAGGCCAAAGCTTTCGGTAAATTTTGATTCAATGCCAAAGCTCCGCGACTTCCACCCAAAACCAACAAATTTACCGGCCGGTCAGAATTCCATTCCACAACGGGAATTGACTCCAACCCTTGACGAACAGGATTCCCCATTAAATGAACCTTATCACCCGTCAGTTTTTCTTGTTCAAACGCCGTGATAATCGATTCACAAAAAGGGGCTAACAATTTATTCGTCAATCCTGGAATGGCATTTTGCTCATGAATCATTAAAGGAATACCTAAACTCTTTGCCGCCAATCCGCCTGGCCCGCAAACGAAACCGCCCATGCCTAAGACTAAATCTGCCTGCTGTTGCTTAAGAATTTTTCTGGCTTGCCACCACGCTCGCGTGATATTGAACGGTGCCTTTAACCAACCTAAAGCTCCGTTTCCACGTAAACCACGAATACTGATTTCTGAAATGTCTAAACCAGCCTTTTCAACCCAATTTTTCTCTAAACCGCCCTGTGTCCCAAGCCAATGAATCTCTACATTTGCTTTCTGCAACTCATGAGCAATCGCAATTCCGGGAAAAACATGTCCTCCTGTTCCCCCCGCCATAATGACAATTTTTAGTTTTTTTGAGGTGTTATGCATGCTCTGAATTCCTTCAAATCAATCTTTCAAGCGTTTAAAATTCTCAACGAAAATCGCGCTTACTGCGTTTGCGGATAGGTTCTCGAACAGAACTTTCTGGCTTCGAACCGGACTTTTCTGCCGCCTCAGATTGAACGTTTTTGCGATTGGAAAAAATTCGCCGCCGTTTTTTAGGAGTTACACCTTCTGAATCCAACTGTTTGGAGTCAGTTGAATGTTTACCGGCCGGTGATTTTGTGCTCGATGATTGATCAGCATGATTATTCCGTTTTGACTCCATAGACGCTGATTTTTGATCTTTAGCATTTACATTCGCTAATTCAGATGGCTTATGTGAAGTCTTATCAGAATCTTCATCGGCATTGTCACCCGATTGTTTTGTAAGCCTTGCCGGCGGGTAATGCCGAGCTTCATAATCAATTCGGAATACGATGGCCAAAGCGGACAAAAATATCAACATGCTTGAACCACCATAACTAAACAGTGGTAAGGTCAAACCTTTCGATGGCGCCAATCCAAGCGTGACTGACATATTAATAACAGCCTGAACGGCTATCCAAGATCCAATGCCGTAAGCAATCAAGCCACCGAAAGAATGCCCTTTTTTCATAGCTTGTGCGGCAATTAAAAAAATTCGTAGAATAATAAATGCGTAGAGTGCAATTAACGCAATCACTCCCACTACACCAAACTCTTCGCCAAAGATTGAAAAGATATAATCGGTGTGAGCTTCTGGCAAATAAGACAGTTTTTGTACAGACTCCCCTAAACCAACGCCAGTCCAACCACCTTGACCGTGCGCTAATAAGGATTGAATTAATTGATAATCGCTCCCGAACGGGTCATCCCAAGGATTCATAAAACTCTGCACTCGAGTTAAACGATACTGAGCATTATTTATTAACACCACTGCCAGAGCAGTACTCGGTAAAAGAATAATAAGGAAGTGTTTTAAAGGCGCACCGGCAATAAATAGCATAATGGCTAGGACGGCAATAATGACAAAGGTTGCCCCAAAATCGGGTTCAAGCAGTAACAAAATGCCCATTAAAGCGAACGGAATTGCTAACCGCAAAACAGCCGTCACTCGGGCACTCACCTCACTATGATGCTTAATTAAAAAGCCGGCCATGAAAATAATGGCGATAAGTTTCATTAATTCTGAAGGCTGAAAATTGAAAAATGGTAAAGGAAGCCAGCGTTTACTGCCGTTTATTTCTGTCCCAATAATTAACACAGCTATTAACAACACATAACCTAGCAACAGCAAATACCCACGATTCTTTTTCCAAAAATGCATGGGAATATAGAAAGTGACATAGGCGACCATTAAGCCTAACGCCATCGCAATCAATTGGCGCTTCAAATAGGCAAATGAATCTCCAAAATTATTTTCAGCCAGAGCAATTGAACTGGAAAACACCATCATACTGCCTAAAGCCAAAAGACAAGCCAAGGCCGCCAACAACCAATAATCCATGGTCATTTGAGGTTTTACAGTCTGGTTTAATTTTTCCTCAAAGGATAAATTGAGCTGCTGAGAGTTTTCAACCTTCATGTTGACTCTCACCCTTTTTTGCATACAAATCATTTACCCAACGGGTAAAGCACTCCCCTCGATGCTCATAATTTTTGAACTGGTCAAAACTGGCGCAAGCGGGTGAGAACAAAACCACATCCCCTGATTGGGCATGGTCATGGGCAAAATCAATGGCTTCTTTTAGAGTTTCAAACTCAGTAACCGGTGCCGAAGGCTGTTTTTCAAGCAGAGTTTTAGCAATCACGCCTCGATCTGCTCCAAATAAAACGACCTGAGAGCAAAACGCCTCCACAGCCGGAGCAAGCGCTTCAAATTCTGCCTCTTTTCCAACCCCACCGGCAATTAAAAGTAGCTTCCCGTCCATTTGCGAACCAATCGACTCCATAGCTGTTAAGGTTGCTCCAACATTGGTACCTTTGGAATCATTAATCCAGCGAATGGAATTTTGATGCGCAACTTCCTGAGTTCGGTGTGGCAACCCTTTAAAGCGTCTTAACACGGATTCAAAAACTTTGGGAGGAATACGAAACGGTTCACACAAAGCCATCATCGACAAAGCATTTAACTGATGATGCTTGCCTTGCAAAAACATGCTTTCAATCGACACTAATGGAGTACCGCCTCGAGCAAGATAATTACCTTTACGAGTTTCAACCACACCGTATTCATCAAAATGCTTAGAACGACACAATGCAAACTTACGATGATGTTTCAATCGCAAGGCATCACACTCCAAGTCAAATGGACAAACCGCTAGCGCAGTATCATTGTATACATTGAGTTTCGCTTGAAGATAGGCATTCATATCATCATAACGATCCATATGATCTTCACTTAAATTCAGCAAAGCTGAACTTATAGTGTGAAGCGAGTAGGTTGTCTCTAATTGAAAACTCGACAACTCCAGCACATAGACTTCGTATTCATTATCATCACTTAATAGATCCAACGCCGGAACACCGATGTTTCCACCAACGCCTACCGAATAGCCTGCCTCTTCTAATGCCATGCCAACCAATGTTGTCACCGTACTTTTTCCATTAGAACCGGTAATCGCAACCACAGGCACACCAACAGCTCGTGCAAATAGCTCAATATCACCTACGACTTGAATACCTTTTGCCATGAACGACTGAACCCAAGGCTCTCGGACACAAATACCCGGACTTAACACTACTGTCGTAATTTTAGACAACCACTTTTTGGGTATCTGCCCAGTCGCAAAATCAACATCAGGAAATTGGGCTTTTAACCCTGAACAATCAAACCCTTCTCGCGTGTCAAATGCCAGAGCTTTTTCTTTATTCAATTGCAAATACTGCAAAACTGAATGCCCTGTGACGCCTAATCCTGCGACTAAATACATATTTATTCCCTGATACTAAAATGACTACTCTTTGGATATTGATACCCTATAGAGAAAGATCCTAACGAATTTTCAAGCTCGCCAAGCCAATCAAAACTAACATAATGGTAATTACCCAAAAACGCACAATCACCTGAGATTCCGGCCAGCCTTTTTGTTCAAAATGGTGATGCAATGGTGCCATTAAAAAAATGCGCTTACCACGCAGTTTGTAAGAGCCTACCTGTAAAATAACCGATAAGGTTTCTGCAACAAAAATTCCACCCATAATGACCAAAACTAACTCTTGTTTGACTGCAACGGCAACTGCTCCCAAAGCCGCACCAATCGCCAATGACCCAACATCTCCCATAAAAACTTGTGCCGGATGCGCGTTAAACCACAAGAAACCAAGTCCCGCCCCCATCAAAGCAGCAGCAAAAATCGTAAGCTCACCCACACCCGGAATATAAGGAATATTTAAATAATCCGAAAATACCGCATGGCCACTTAAATAGGCGAAGACACCTAAAGCACCGGCAATCATGACCGTTGGCATAATGGCCAATCCATCCAAACCATCGGTCAGGTTGACAGCGTTGGAAGTCCCCACTATGACAAAATAACTAAAGACAACCGTAAAAATTCCCATTTCAATCACAGTATCTTTTACATAAGGAATCAAAAGCTGGGTTTCTGCTGGAACCGTCGCGAATGCAAATAAGCCATAAGCAGTCGCCAACCCAATCACCGATTGCCAGAAGTATTTTCCTTTGGCAGACATTCCTTTAGGATCTTTATGGACAACCTTCTTATAGTCATCAACAAAGCCAATCACTCCAAAGCCAAGCATTGAAAGCGTCACAATTAACAAGTAATGGTTGCTCAGGTCTCCCCACATTAACACGGCCATCGCGACTGAAAAAAGAATCATCGTACCGCCCATGGTAGGCGTTCCGACTTTTTTCAAATGCGTTTGTGGCCCATCATCACGAATCGCCTGTCCCATTTTTAAACGACGAAGCCAGCGAATGGTTGATGGTCCAATCACAAACGAAAGCAACAAGGCGGTTAAAATCGCCATAATTGCTCGCATAGTAATATAACTAAACACCCCAAAACCAGAGATGTATTGCTGAAGGTATTCGGTTAAATAAACGAGCATAATTTGCTTCCTAAAATTGAAATTCTTTTAAATATCTAAACATGCAATCAATCATTCGCTCGAGAGTGCATAACTTAATCTCAGAGCTTGTGCAACAAGCTCCATTTGAGCACTTCGAGAGCCCTTAACTAAAATATTCAGGCTTGTAAATTCTTGTGATTCGAGAACCGAGTTTGCCAGCGTTTTTTCCTGTTGCCTAAAATTCTGTCCAACTGACTTAATTTGAGAGTCAATGAACACCTTCAGACGAGCAATTAAAGCATCATGTTCACTAAACTCTTGCGCAACCATTGATTGTTTCTCAGAGTAAATCGTACTTCCAAGAAATGTCTCCGCAACAGGATAATCAGAGAGGCCCGACTGCTTGAAAAACAGGCTATGAATTCCTTTTTGGGCTGCATAACGAGCAATTTCCAAATGCGCTTGCTCGGCCCCTTCACCTAGTTCAGCCATAGCTCCCAAACAAATTATTCCAAGACCATCCATTTGGGCAAGCACATCAATCCCAGCTTTTACTGAAGCGGGATTGGCGTTATAAGAATCGTCAATTAACTGGCCAAACTGCAATATCTCCGTTTGTAAACGGCCAGACACTCCCGAAAACCGATTCAAAACAGTCTGAATCGCATCCATAGGGATGGACAAAGCTTGTCCCACCGCGGCACACGCCGCTGCATTATAAGCGTTATGTTGCCCGATGAGCGGCATAGCAATTTCCAAAGTTTTACCACTAGAAAAATTTAAATCAAAACAATTTAAAGAAGTGCTCGTCTGTTTCTTTGAGTCTTGCCAACACACGTTTTGCCATTCGCTACTTCTCACAGAATTTTCATCACACTGAGAAAACTCAATCGCTTGTGAAATCTTCAGCTGCTTAACTTTCTTTCGCCAAACTTCAATTCCGGGAGAATCGGCATTAAGAATGGCCACAGAAAAATCACTGTCTTTTCGAATTCCTTCGAAAATTTCTCCCTTACCTTCAATCACACCATTCAAAGAACCAAACCCTTCGAGGTGCGCACCAGCTGCATTATTCAACAAGGCAATATCAGGAGTTACAAGGTTAGTTAAATAACGAATTTCACCAACATGATTCGCTCCCATTTCAACCACAGCAAACTCATGCTCAGGACGCAATTCCAACAAGGTTCTGGGGACACCAAAATCATTATTAAGATTACCTTGTGTCATCAAGGTCGCTCCCTGAGTTTGCAATAGGTCTGCAATCATGGTTTTGGTCGTGGTTTTTCCATTGCTACCCGTAATTCCAACCACCGCTTTGACAGGCATTTGTAATCGGTGCCATTTTGCAAACTCACCTAAAGCAATGCGAGTATCATCCACCAAAACCTGAGGAACTGGACACGAATCAACAAGACTAGAAACCAACACAGCAACCGCCCCCTGTTCAATCGCGCTCTCTACAAACCGATGTCCATCAAATCGCTCACCAACAATCGCAATATATAGCACTCCAGACGTCTTCTCGTCCTTACCAGTATTTGCTTGAATTTTTTCAAACTCTTCCGAGACTGCGCGACTATCCGTCACTGCTTTTGCAAAAGGAATTTGCAACACGAATTCTTCCGTCAAAACCTTACCGGCCGGTAAAATCAGCTCGGCATTCGTTGCCTGCACTAATTGTTGTAACGTCCAATAAAATGCCAAATCGCTCTCCAGTCAGCCGTTTATTTGTCTGCGTTCAAAATACTGTTCAATCACTGCATGATCACTAAAAGGATATTTCACACCTTGAATTTCTTGATAATCTTCATGGCCTTTTCCTGCAACCACAATCAGATCTTCAGAAGCAGCTTGAGCCAACATCTGCTCAATCGCAGCCATTCGATCCGCTTCAACCATGACCACGGTATTTTCTGAAAATCCTTGTAAGATCTCATCAATAATTTTCTGCGGCGATTCCTTTCTTGGATTATCACTGGTCACCATAATTCTGTCAGCATACTCTTGTGCGACTTTTGCCATTTCTGGACGCTTTTGCCGGTCTCGATCCCCACCACAACCAAACACCAATCCTAACGAATGCTGCTGTTCTTCTGGGTTGAGATGCACTTTGACTGCCTCTAATAGATTCTGCAATGCATCAGCAGTATGCGCAAAATCAATGATGACAGTCGGATGATGATGCACAATCTGCATTCTTCCCGGAACAGCACTCAATTTTGCCACATCGGCTTGAAGTGTTTTTAAATCGACACCGCACGTATTTACGACTGAAATGGCACACATTAGGTTTTCAATATTAAACCGCCCCAAAAGAGCGCTCTGATAATGACATTCTGTTTTTTGGTGTTCTGGAGATATTGATTCGTTATTCAGCAATTTAAAACCAAGGCCATCCGAATAAAACTCAGCAGCCTTCGCCTGCAACAGGCTTATCGAATCGGGCAACAGTTTTTCACAATTGTTATCCGTGTAGCAATCATCAGGCAAACAATAACCAAGGATCTTTTCAAAGCGAAGTTTTTTAAACACACTTTGATTCTGGTCTTCAACAAATTTCAACACGGTCTTATCTGACAAATTAAAGACATGATGTTTAGCACTATAGTCGGTAAACAATCGTAACTTTGTCTGCTCATAGTCAATTTGAGTTTGATGGAAGTCTAAATGGTCGCTGCCAATCTGAGTAATCGCGGCCGTATAGAATTCAAATCCTGTAATTCGCCCCAGTGCAATCGCGTGAGAACTGACTTCCATGACAACCCATTCATAGTTCGCTTCCACAAAACCTGCCAACAAAGTGGTCAAGCGAATAATATCCGGTGTTGTATTCTGAGTCGCTTTTAACTGATGAATTGAGCCATTTCCCAAGGTGCCAATCACAGCTACCTTGTCACCTTTCGCTTCCAACAACTGCGCACAATAAAACGCAGTGGAAGTTTTTCCATTCGTGCCGGTAATCCCAATCACTTTAAGTTTTTGCGTAGGAAAATCATAAAACCAGTGGCAAAATTTCGGCAATATTTGGTTAAGGTTATCAATGACAATCAACTGAACCGGACTAGCATTATCAAGTATTTGGTCTAGCAGAGCTTGTTCATGCATCTTTACCGGCCGGTCAGAAATAATCACGCGACAACCCGACTCAAGTACCTGAGTTAAAAAATCTAAACCGTGATGATGCAAACCTTGCTGTGCAACGAACACACTTTTCTCAGAACATTCACGACTGTCATTAATTAACCACTTTAGCTTAGGATTATGACCACTGGGAACAACGGCTTGCTCAGCACTCTCTGACAACTTCTGAAAAAAGTGAATAATCGCTTCAAGAGTTTTCATCTAGTCTCCAGAAGCTTGCATTGAGTCAGACTTTTTCGAAGTGACGTTTTCCGTCAAAGGTAGCGCTACCGGTGTCAACTTTGGCAACCAAGCCTCATCATCCGGTGCCACTTTGCGAATACGTAACGCTTGTTGCATGACTTTCTGAAAGACTGGTGCAGCGATTGCACCTCCATAATAAATTCCTCGTGACGGTTTTTTCACAGCAACCACCATAATCATGTCTGGATTTGAAGCAGGGACCAGACCTGCAAATACTGAGAGATATTCATTACCTTCATAGCCGCCTGATGAGGCTGTTAAGTGAACAGTGCCTGTTTTACCCGCAACACGATAACCTTTGATAGCGGCTTTTGGAGCTGTGCCTCCACGTTTAGCAACCGATTCCATCATTCCAAGCGTAGTCTCTGCAGCCTGCGCGCCCAACACCTGTTCTCCTTCCGGAGGTTGGGCCAGTTTAAACAAACTCACCGGCAATAAACGACCTTGATTGCTGAAAACTGTATAAGCTCTGGCAAGTGTCAAGGTGGTCATGTTAATTCCATAACCGTAAGATGTGGTCACTTGATTAATCGGTTGCCAATTCAAAGCACCATTAATTTGACCGGTAACTTCTCCTGGCAGATAAGTATTGCTTGCCGAAGTAAACCCAAAATCCAATAAATCCTGATAATAAACTTCTGGATCTATTTTTAATGCAATTTTTGCTGTGCCTATATTGCTCGACTTTTGCACAATGGTCGCCACATCGATTTTGCCATGCGCGGAGGTATCTGTAATTCGTTGACCTTGAATATAGAAAGCACCCCGGCCGGTATCAATTTCAGAATCAGGCTCCACCACGCCATACTCCAACCCTTTTGCAATTGCAAACGGCTTCAACGTTGAGCCCGGTTCTATGTAGTCACTAATGGCTCGATTACGAACCCCTTTTCCGATACGTTGTGAACGATCATTTGGGTTATAGCTCGGCAAGCTGACCATGGATAAAATCTCACCCGTTTTTGCATCCAAAATGACGGCCGATGCCGATTGCGCATCATGCCGATTCACCTGCTCTTTAAGGGTTTTATAAGCAAAATATTGAATATTCTGATCAATTGCGAGCTGAATATCTTTACCTGCTTGAGCTGATTGTGAAATATTCACCACATCAATCACATTTCCCAGAGCATCGCGGACAACTTGTTGCTTGCCATTAATCCCTGTTAAATGCTGATTGTAGGATCGCTCGATGCCATCGGCCCCCTTGTCATCAATATTGGTAAAACCTACTAAGTTGGCAATACTTTCACCTTGAGGGTAGTAGCGGCGATAAGTTGATTCTAAGTAAACACCTCGAAGCGATAAGTCTTTAATCGCCAAGCTTAAATTTGGCTGAACGCCTCGCTTAACAACCAAATAACGAGACTTTGCTCGTTTATGAATTTTTTGGGAAAGTTGCTCACCATTCAGATCAAGAATTTTTGCAATTTTGTAAGGCGCAGCTCGATAGTGTTCAATCGCCATCCAGTCAACCCATAAAGAAGGTGACGTTTTACTGACTCTCAAGGATTTACCGGCCGGTGATTTCCACTCTAAATCGACTCGATTAATAAAAACTCCTGGCAAAGAGAGTTCACGAATTTGATTCAATAGCTCTGGGTTGTCTGGCAAAACACGAATAAAACTTTTGCGTTTATGACGCTGTTCAATTGCCAGATTTTTTAACTCTGAGTCTTTGACTCGAACCAGCTTTAAAAAAGTTCGATAATTAACCAGCAGATGGGACAAATATTTCGGATCAACAATAACATCATAGACACGCGTACTTAATGCCAACAAATTTCCATGTCGATCATAAATCGAACCGCGTGGCGGTTGAAGTTTCACCGTTCTAAGGTGACGGTTTTCGGCTTCTGTGGTTAGCTTATTCTTGTAGGCTGCTGAACCTTGCAAATAAATCGCACGAGAAGCAACTGAAGTAAATGCCAACAAGATGACAAAAAATATCAGCCATGAGCGTAAATTCCGACTAATCATTCAGTCTTGCCTCTCTTCTGACTCTGCAGAGAGCATTGGTTTTAGCGTATTGGAGTCTGGAAGAATTTTGATAGTCAGAAAGGCTTTAGGAGCACTCTGCATTCGTAGTTTTTGTTTAGCAAGCACCTCGACTTTTGCTGGCGATTCCAGATGCGTTTTCTGCAGCATCAACTCTCCCCATTTTTCTCTTTGCTGCTGAATTTCAGTGTTTATTTGAAAGAGCTGAGTCTGGACCACTCGGACTTTCTCTTTCATATTGACAACGGAGATGGCTAAAAAAAATAAAATTCCGAGCAATGCGAACAACAAGCCTAATTGAAAACTTGATAGGTGCTTGAATAGTTTTTTCGAAGCTTGCTGTGACATTTTTATGGCCTGAATGAGAAGTCCGAAAGACTCACCAGAAAAAGAAAGTTGAACACTAAGGTCTGTTGAAAACTCACAATATGCCCTAGAAGTTCTAAATCCATTGATTGAAAACTCTATTTCGCTTCCATGCAGTTAATAAAGCACTCAATAAATAAATTTAAACGTTAAAAAAACAACACTCAAATACCAAAATTGATATTTGAGTGTCCAACATCATCAATTACTTTGCCTTATCTAATCAGTCTAGCTGTCGGCGAATAAAAGCTGGAATATCAAGCATTTCCATCGTACTTTGTTGAGGTGCACCGTTCACTTGCTGTTGATTCTGAGCAAAGCCATCATTTTGAATCGACATTGATTCTGTCGGAACCGCCTGTGGCTGCATAGACTCATTTGGCATAGCGTGAGATTGTGCCGCTGCCTGCTGGAATTGAGGTGTGACCACTTCTGGCTGTGCCACCGATTGTTGAGCAGTAGGAGCAGACTGTGTTTGATAGCTAGGCGTTTGAACTGGAGCTGCCTGAGTCTGATAGTTTGAATCGACCGCTGGCTGAGTATAATTCGGAGCAACCGTTTGTGGAGCTTGTACATGAGGTGACTGTGCCTGCTGAGCGTGAACAGCCGGTTGCGCTTGATGCACAGCTGCTTGAGGCTCAACAACCTGTTCTTGCTCAGTTGGTCGTTGATTAATTGTTGCTTTTGGTAACTTATCTACATTTCTATCTTGGTTAACTTCCGTAAGGCCGGTTGCAACAACTGTCACACGAATATCTTCTGGGTTCATTTCAGGGTCAACCGAAGTACCAATAATAACGACCGCTTCATCATCCGTCACATCTTCAATGATGTCACCAACCTGATTGAACTCACCCAAAGTTAAGTTATTTGCCGTCGTAATATTAACCAACAAACCTCGAGCGCCATCAACAGCTATATCTTCTAACAGCGGATTTGCAATCGCTTTTTGCGTTGCTTTAACAGCTCGGTTTTCACCTTCGGCAATCCCAGCCCCCATCATTGCGACACCACGCTCACTCATAACCGTTCGCAAGTCTTCAAAGTCGACATTGATAATACCAGGGCGCGTAACCAGTTCAGTAATTCCTAAAACAGCATCCGACAAGACTTCATTTGCATAGTTAAAGGCTTGTCCGAAATCAAAACTTTCACCCAATACTTTTAATAACTTATCGTTTGGTACGGTAATCAGAGAGTCCACATGTTCAGCCAAATCATTCACACCGGCTTTTGCGGCTTTCATGCGACGCTCGAATGAGAATGGCATACTCACAACACCTACGGTTAGAATTCCCATCTCACGAGCAACACGAGCAAAAACTGGTGCAGAACCGGTTCCTGTTCCACCACCCATTCCGGCCGTAATAAACACCATATCAACGCCTTGAAGCTGTTCACGAATCTCATCAATATGAGCTTCTGCGAACTTTCGACCACGATCTGGCATTGCACCAGCGCCCAGACCACCTTCACCTAATTGAATACGAACTTCAACTGGCGACTGATCCAACGCTTGAGCATCCGTGTTAGCACAAATAAAATTCACTCCAGGAATATTGGAGTTTTTCATAAAGTTTACAGCGTTACCGCCGCCGCCGCCAAGACCGACAACTTTGATAACTGGAAGTCCAGGCACTTTGTAGCCGGAGTCTTCGGTTTCGGTAAATTTAATACTACTCATTTGTCCTACCTCAATCTGATATAGCGTTGTATTGGATGATGTTTATTGGCCCTTTCTGACCGGTACTGCTTCAGCGATGCTTTACAGTTATAGTTTTTCTGCAATTCTGAGCACCGAACTTCGCGAACGACCATTCTCTGCACATTCTTGCTTGCTTGGAAAAACTGGCTTTCCAATGCGTTTAATAATCGGTTCAATGACACCCATTGGAATCGGCGACTCCGGATATAAATCTTGAACACGAGATTTATCTCGAATAAATGTTTTAACGATCCGATCCTCTAGAGAGTGAAAGCTAATCACTGACAACCGTCCTTTCGGAGCCAAGACTTCTACAGCCGAGGTTAAAACATTTTCCAGCACATCTAATTCACGATTCACAGCAATACGAATTGCCTGAAATGTTCGAGTGGCTGGATGTTTATTTTTTTCAGTTTTTGGCGACACTTGTGTCACTAAATCCGCTAATTCTTTTGTTGTATGAAGTTTGCCGTCTCCAATCGCTTCTTTAATATGCCTTGCGATTCGACCAGAAAAACGTTCTTCACCATAAGTTTTTAAAACCCGTTTGAGTTCACTCTCTTCAACTTCTGCCAACCACTCTCTAGCGGTTAAACCTTGACTCGTATCCATGCGCATATCCAAAGGACCTTCTCGCATAAAGCTAAACCCTCGGTCTGCTTGGTCAAGCTGTGGTGAGGAAACCCCCAAATCGAGTAAAACCCCATCAACTTTGCCAATCCAATCACGTGACTGGCAGTAATCTTTCAAATTTTCAAAAGAGCCTTGCTGAATTTCAAAACGCGCATCATTTATTTGCTGATTTGCATATTCCACCGCTTGGGGGTCTTGATCAATCGCCATTAAGCGTCCAGAATCACCCAGCTTCGACAGGATCTCACGACTGTGACCACCTCGACCGAAGGTACAGTCAATGTAAATTCCATCAGGTCGAATGGCCAAAGCCTCCACGGACTCTTTAAGTAACACTGAGTAATGGATACTTTGAGACAAATCAAACCCCTAAATCTAATTGCATTGTGAAAAAGTTATAGCACCAAATCGTCAAGCGCTTCGGTCGTTTCATTACCACTTTCTTCTGCAAAAGCTTCCGCCAAAAATGCATCCCAGTCAGTTTCACGCCAAATCTCGAATCGAGACATTTGACCAACCAGAACCATCGATTTCTCAAGCGGAAAAAACTTCTGAATCGACTTAGGTACCAAAAAACGGCCTTGTCCATCTAGTTCCAGTGTGTGAGCCAAACCAACAAAAACACGTTGCAAATCACGAACAATGGGGTTTTGCACCGCCCCTTTTAAGTTCATAATTTGTTCTTCTTTTTCGCTGAACTCGGGTTCTAAGTAGAGACTTAAGCATTTCTTGGAGACGTCAATGGTCAACACAATCGCATTATTACTTTCGACTGCTACCACATCCCGAAACTTTTTCGGGATCGCCATGCGTCCCTTTGCATCAACTGAAAGGGCGTAATTTCCGCGAAATGACATCAAACTCGCCACAATCCACCACTTATTACCACTTGGCACCACTATATTCAGTTTGCTTAGGGGTGTCAACTTGCGGACAGGCCGTTTTTTATAGAAAAGACAATGACTTAGTTGCGCTTTTCAAACCCTAAAACCACACTTAAAAACTAATGATTTTCTTTTATTTTCATCGAGTTATTGAACCTTTCTTTAGATCAAGTTAAGAACAGGTTTTTAAGACAAGCATTTGAGTCTAAAGCTTAAAACCGATGCAACAAGAGGCAGATATAGTTAAGTAAAAACTCAGCTAACACTAGATGTAGTTTCCAACATTTTATTTCTTCACAATAAAATCAAGAGCCAAACGACCGACTAAAATAATTAAAAAAAATTTTAATTGTTTTTTTTCTACTCTTAGCTTTTCACTATTAATAGAAGGGTTGCCAATACCTTTGTAGGCAATAACCAAGAAATAAAACACAGAAAAACCAACTAATAGACAAGAAAATCGATTGGGAAAAGAAAGGTTTTTTGAAAAAGTGGGGAATATTCCCTAAAAATTATTAAGGTGGGGTGAAATCCCTAAAATTTAACCTAAAAATTCATTTTGGAGGAGTTTGAGGCAAATTGAATTCCCAAACAAAACCTAAACACTAGAGAATGTAAGATAAGAAAACACTGTCATTAAAGAAAAATACCAAGAGAAACTATAAGCCGGGTTCTGTACTCTTGCGAGTGGCAACCATTCATCTAGGGGTTACATTGCTACAACCCTCAAGCAACCTACCCGAAAACCCCTGCGAGCCACAAGGCGGAGGTCGAGCCCCACTTGTTTTCCTATTTGGTCTTGCACCGAATGGGGTTTACCCAGCGACCAACTGTTGCCAGTGGCCCGGTGCGCTCTTACCGCACCCTTTCACCCTTACCTGTTCGCTTGCGCGTCATCGGCGGTCTACTCTCTGCTGCACTGTCCGTCGGCTTTCACCGCCCAGCCGTTAGCTGGCATTCTGCTCTATGGTGCCCGGACTTTCCTCGGGAAGAAACCTTCACGCGATTGCCCGTTTCACTTGGTGCGCAGATTCTAAAGGATTTAATCATAAAAAGGGAGAAATCTTTAATTAGCCCAGTGAATAGTCGACAGGCATTATGACAATTCACTAAAGTAAACCTCAACCAAAAACTTTATGGGTCTTCAATAATTTAATAAATCGACTAACTAAATCTCTAGAGCATCTCGGACAGCCTGGATAAATCGATTTCGAAATTTATAAGCAACCGGTTCATTCACCATCAACACAAAAGGAAAACTTCTTCCATTTTTGTCAATAAAGCCTGCCAAGGTGGTCACGCCATGTAAGGTACCAGATTTTGCATAAACCCCTTTGGAAACTCTGGGCAATAGCTCTCGGTAAGGAAAAAAAGCTTTCAATAAAAATGATAATTTTTCAGCTGTTATTTGATTTTGACGAGATAATCCTGCCCCTTCCTCGAAATTGGCTCCCACTAACCAATTCCCTATTGCATCCTGATAATAACGAGTCACTAAACGTTCACCAGCCGGCAAAGAATAGTGCTCTGCCGCCAAATTCAACGCTAATTGATTAGCAATAAAATTCGTCGAATATTTCAACATGGGGACTAAAACCTGCTGAAGGTTTTTAGAATTTCGGTAGCGCCATCTAGTAATGCTTTTTGATTGAGAAATACTTTGCAAGTTGGACACCCATGAAGGTTCTAAAGCCTGCCAATTTACTTCAACACTATTTAATTTCACTGGATATGGGCTTTGGTCTCGCGCCAACTCTTTATTCAAAAGAGCGAGTAATAGCTGAACAAAGTGTTTTTCGTTGTTTTTAGGATTAAAGCCCAAGTTAATTCGTGTTTTAAAGCCCTTTTTTAGGGGGATATGGGATTTAGCCTTCTTACCGGCCGGTAAGAATCGCTTATTTGCCGCATCAATCGCCACTTGAGTAATCGGCGTTTGCGGCTCAGCACTCTGCCAACTCGTGCCATTCCATTCCAGAAAAGCCGTATTGAAGTTGGCGGCAATCGCCGTCGGAATCGCATCATAAGGATTGTCGCTTTTGGACGCTCCTGGAATGTCAATTTCAGCATCATAAAAACGGCTATCTAAATTTACACTGACAATTTGATTCACGCCAAGCCGTTCGAGTTGCTGGTGAAGATGTTTAGCCATTAAAGCAATTTCTTCAGAAGTTAAAAATGGATCACCGTAGCCTTTAATCCATAAATTTGCTTGACGAGAATTCACTCTTTTACCGGCCGGCTCTTGCGCCTTCGAAGGTAAGACCTCAATAACAAAATCTGTGTAAAAATGATGATCGCTTCCCCAATGTTGAAGCGCTAAATAGGCCGTGAGGATTTTGGTGGTCGAGGCCGGAATTAACGGTAAATTTTGATTATTCACATATAATGGTGCCCAATTGGAACGGTAGAGCGCAAAGCTTGCTTGCTCAATTGATAAGAGCTTTTGAAATTCTTTGGACGCTTTAAGGCGTTGTAAATTCAAGCGTGCGTTAGGTAAAACATGGGCTGCAGAAGTTGGCAAATTTGTCTTCAAAGCCACTTCCGTAACATTCGCTCCTTGGGAATAGACTACAGATGACCACATGCTTACCAATATTGCCGCGCCTAACAATCCAAAAAAACGAAAGATCTGTTTAATGAACGTCAATTTCAACACCTTTTAACCCAAATTAAAAACCAACAAACATAAATGCAGCCAGATTATGGAAAACAACCTCAATCAAGATACATCCTCAAATCCTACGCAACCCCAATTCAAATGGTATCAAAACCCTTTACACAAAACTCTATTTTGGAGTTTTATATGGACCATTGGTTTTGCACTGTTATTACCCTTCGATAAAATGCAACTGTGGTACTACAGTTTTTTGATTGGCTCCGTTCCAAGCACGCTTCTATGGGATTGGTTCAATATTCAAACGGTGACAAGCACTTTGATTGCTGCTACCTTGAATGCCCTCGTTTTACTAATGCCTTACTGGTACTATCGTTCTAGCTTACAACAAACCGGTTGGCTTTATTTTGCATTTGGTGTCTATGGATTTATCAATGCCGCTTTAGGGTTTACCATTATTATCAGCATGAAAAACTTAGCCCACCTTTAATCGGTCTCTTACACTCTTATGACTCAGCGCTCAGATACAAATTCTTCAAGACAATTCACCATTGATTTCTATGACCGTTTAGAAGACGCTCAAAACCAACTTCTTTATCAGAAAATGGTTGAAACCGTAGCGACACTCAATTTATCAACCGATCAATTTCAAAAAACTTTCCAGACATTATTCACGCAACGCACCAACCAAGTTTTAGAACTGCTGCGCATACATAATGTGGCAGTACAACAATCCAGCACTGAAAACATTGAGCAGACTGATGATTTGGACGCTGATCTAATAAATCGTGAAAAAAAACATGAAACCTATCAACTGCGCTGGCTGGAAATCGACAAATGGGAAAAAACACTCCAAAGGTTTTTGCAAAATAATACCGAAAACGCGCTGTCGGAATCAGACTTGGCGATTCAGCTTCACCAATGGTTACCCTTGAGTCTTATTCATCAAAATCAATCGCCCGTGCGAATCGATTTTCTGACTGGGAAAAAAGCGCACCGCCGCCAATTTGGCGGGGGAGCCAATCAACCGCTCGCGCGTGCAATGGGCAAACTCGAGGATGGCCTGCCAACCGTTTTGGATGCGACAGCTGGTCTTGGAGGAGATAGTTTTGTCTTAGCTAGCTGCGGCTTTCAGGTGGCAATGCTCGAACGAGACCCTTTCGTCGCCTGCCTGTTACAAGATGCGCTCACTCGAGCAAAATTCATCGAAGACTTTGATACCGAAACCTCACACACAGATCTCAAAGAAGTTACCGGCCGGTTATCTTTTATAGCATCAGATAGCATTCACTATTTGACCCAAATAGCGCAGGCGCGCGAATCAGACACTCAGAACAAGATCATTGACACTATCTACCTTGATCCAATGTACCCAGAAAAAAAGAAAAATGCAGCCACCAAAAAAGAGATGGCACTGTTACAACAAAAAGTCGGCCCCGACTTAGACAGCCACAAGCTGTTGGATGTTGCGCTTAAAGTCGCACGTTATCGAGTCGTGGTCAAGCGACCTAAAAATGCCCCTATTATTGAGCACCCGACTTATCAACCAACGACTGCCATAAAAAGCCCGAATACTCGTTATGATATCTATGTGATAAAAGCCCTAAAAAAACATTAATCAGACTTTTAATGTGATTAATTAAAAATTGCAATTATCAGGCAAGCACCTATACTGAAAACTTAATCAATTTCAAAGAATGCTCAATTGGAAAGCCGAACGTCCACAACCTCTTCAAGAATTTTGATTTTAGATGACTCAAGCGTCATCCGAAGTCTACTTTCCATCACCTTGCAAAAGGCAGGTTATATTGTCGATAGTGCTGAAACGATTGATGAAGCGGAAGCATTTTATAAAGAGAGTCATTATGACTTGCTCATCTTAGACTACATGTTAGACATTGAGACCACCGGCTTTGATTTCATTCATCGCATTCGCTCAACCGACACGGAAACTCCACCTGTCATTATGCTTTCCGCGGAACAAAGCCATTCACATAAGGCAGAAGCAAAAACACTGGATATTCAAGCTTGGATGCGAAAACCTTTTACACCAGACTCAATTTTATCCTTAATTCCCAAAGTCATCTCCCGATTTCAAAGTCAAACTAACGCTTCAGCCATTTAACACCAAAGTACAAACCAAAACTTCAAACCTCTTTTAATTCCAAAACCCTTTGATAAACGGCTTTCTTCTTCTGCCCTTCATAACTCGCAACTATTTCAGAAATTTGTTTTACCGGTAAACTTTGCGCTAATAACGTTTTAATTAAATGATCATTCATCGTCGAATCGTTTTTTTCTAACACTTTTCCTGACAAAATCACCACAAACTCCCCTCTGACCCGATCAGGGTTTTGCTGAAAGTACTCAATCACCTCTTCGACACTCCCTGAAACAAACTGCTCAAATTGTTTCGTCAACTCTTTGGCAACCACCATCTTCCGGCCGGTAAAAACTTCAGAGAAAGCCTGCAAAGAATCCATAAGCCGATGAGGTGATTCATAAAAGACCATCGTTCGTGTTTCATCCAACAAGGCTTCAAGACTTGCGACACGCTTAGTTGAACGTGCAGGTAAAAATCCCTCATAGGCAAAACGGTCTGTAGCAACACCCGCTGCAGACAAAGCCGTTATCACAGCACTCGCTCCAGGAATTGGCACCACAGAAATATCTGATTGCCTCAAAACCTTAACCAATTGATATCCAGGATCATTAATCAGAGGGGTGCCGGCATCAGAAATCAGAGCGCCTTTTTCGCCAGTTTGTAACGCCTTTAGCAACTGCTGAGCACGAGCTTCTTCATTGTGCTCGTGTAAACTAATCAGCTTTTTATTAGCAATACCAAGCGCTTGCAAGAGTTTTTGACTATGGCGAGTGTCTTCCGCGGCAATCCAATCCACTTTAGTCAGTACATCAACCGCACGATACGTAATATCACCCAAGTTTCCAATGGGTGTTGCAACCACATATAAACAACCATTTTCTAATTCAGAGGAATGCACTGTGGGACGAGTCATAAAAATTTCCTTAAAGCTTAAAGAGTTTGAGTCTTTATCAAAAATGGACTCAATACAACGAGAAGTTATTATAATGACCTCATCTTAGAATTTACGTAAATGACTGTTCAAATGAAAAAATTCTGCCAAACCCTTCCAACTGTCTCAAAGCAACCTTTGCACAAATATCAAGCTTTTCCGAATCGAAGCAAACCACTTTTACACGCTACGATTGTGGCAAGCATTCTAGCGTTAAGTGCTTGTTCGACCCCCACAAAAGTTCCTGAAAAAACAGCTCCAGAAGTTGAAGCAGTGGAAGTCACACCGATTGAAGCACCTGCTGAAATCGTCAGCTTAAACCCTGAACTAGAACGCCAAAACGCCCTAGAGCGTGGAGATTGGACGGAATATTTACGTTACAGTAATGAGTTATGGCAAGAAGCCACAAGTGAGCGAAAAATCGAAATTGAGAAAGACGTTTGGAAACACATTCGTCTGCTAGATAACGCCAGCCTTCAAGCCCTTTCTCAAGAACAAGAAGACATTGCCGCTTGGGCTGAACTCGCTTTCATGATGCAAAGCCAAGGATTTAGCCAGCAGGAAACTCGTCTCAACTTGAGCAGTTTTCACTCCGATGCCCCTTTTCATCAGTATCTGTTTGACCACCTTGTCTCCCAGCTACCAAAGGCACAACCCCCAACAGTCATTGCAGTCATGTTACCGGAGTCAGGAAAGTATAAAGTTATTGCGGAATTCATTAAAAACGGGATTTTAAAAAGCTACTTTGCCTATCCAGCGGAAAAATCCCCGATTCATCTGCGCTTTTATGACAGTTCGGACTTAACCAATGTCATGCAACTATACTATCAAGCCAAACTGGATGGCGCAGAGTACATTATTGGCCCCGTCCAAAAAGAAGCGATTGAATTGCTCAGTGGGTTAGATGATCCAAACTTGCTAGCATTAAATACCATTGAGCAAGCCACCGTATTTAACCAATTTAACCTGCGAAATCATTCGGCAGAAATGCATCTATTGGCAGCACTGGAAAGCCAGCAATATAAAAACCTTGCAATCTTGGCCAGTGACCACCCAAAACAACAAGCCTTTGCTAAAGCCTTTGCCTCACAATGGCTGCAAGATGATACCCACAACTTAGTAAAAATCACCTACCGTGAAGATGAATTGAAGTACCGAGAAGCACTAGGAAAACTTTTAAATGAATCACAAAGTGTGGAGCGCAAAAACACCTTACGCTGGATTGTAGGCAAGCCTCTTGACTATTTCCCTCGGGTTCGACAAGATTTAGATGCAATTTTAATGCTCGATAAAGCAAACCGCTTGGCGGTATTCAACCCTCAATTCGATTTCTTTCAACTGCCTGTACCAATTTATGGGGAAGAAGCCCTGCGAGTGAAAACATTGAAGCAAGCTGCTGCAAACCCAGACTTACATGGCATTCGGATTCTGAATCCTCCTTATGCCCTTGAACCAAGTGGCTTAACCAATCTATTTGAAGCCTTTGGTTGGGACAGTTTTTTACTCAGCACACAAATGCATGCATTGAAAAACGGAGGGTGCTTAACCGCAGCTAAGACAGGTATTTTGTCGATTGATAATGCTTTAGTTAACCAGCAATTAATCTGGACAACCTATTCAAAGAATGGTGAGTTAAAACCTTTCCAATTCCCTGTTGAGCAATCCTTACCGGCCGGTGAAGAATCAGAAGTTATCCCACAAACTTTGAATAGATTAACGACATCAACATCTGACACACCTTCTGAAAAGGTCAACAAGCAGGAATTAACCAATGCGCCTTTGGCCACACCTCAGCCGTAAAATTGGTCGTCAGAAAGAATCTGATGCGAAGGCATGGCTAGAAAGGCAATCATTAAAAATCATTGAAGAAAACTTCCATTGCAAAGGTGGGGAAATCGATCTGATTGCTTTGCAGTCGGAAACCACCCCGGCCGGTAAAAAACATGAACGTTTAGTTTTTATCGAAGTAAAATTTCGGCAAACGGCAGAGTTTGGACATCCCGCTGAATTTGTCAACTTGGGCAAACAACAACGCATTCACAAATGCGCGCAACGGTTTTTAATGAAATACCCAGACTATCAAAATCACCCTATGCGATTCGATGTGATTGCCATGACGGCTGACGAACCACCGCAATGGATTCAAAATGCGTTTTAAAAGCTCTAACCATAATAGACAACGTTGTACTTTATGCTGTATTTACTAGGGTCTGTTGACAATTCAGACTTGACTCTGTTGCTGCTTAAAAATGCAGCAATCACGACGCTCAGAGCGCAGTTTGGTTATTCCAAATAAGCGATGAGCAACAAAGAGTGCGACATTTTTAAGCGCAACCCGTAGGGCTCAAGCCATTTTTGCCCCAGCAGTGTTAGAAATTCGCTCA